>OIES01000029.1_pt1 | contig 117147 bp, 98 predicted proteins | sample 1581811 | NCBI WGS metagenome assembly OIES01 (sample SAMN03281021, study PRJEB24777) | human gut metagenome | isolation source: fecal sample PR177 from 1 month old male Malay infant, vaginal delivered... | reverse complement strand
AACAATCAGCAGCGAAAGCGGCCGCACATTTTTGAATGTTTGTCAATCCCTTTTAGGGATTTTTTTAAAAAAATTGGTTAGACCCCAATAGGGAATCTAACCTTGTAATTTAACTAAATGACATTGGGGAGTGAACTGTAACCGTGGTCTGGCTTTGTTTTATATTTTATAATTATATTACTTGATATACGGGTTCAATATCGGTATAATCGTTATATATTATAACAATCGTATTTTATGGTGAGAACAATGCTGAATAATGATGGAAAGATAAATGTTGATGTTATGCAGGACGCCTCTGAGATTGTCCGCTACGACGAAACAGGCATACCGCTCTACATACAGACAGGAGAATTGTCCCGGTATCCGGACAGGAAGGCGCTGTGCCACTGGCACGATGACCTGGAATTTATCAAGATTATCGATGGTGAGATGAATTATTATATTAATGGAAAGAATCTGGTATTGAAAGAACATGACGGGGTCATGGTCAACACGAGGCAGATGCATTACGGCTCCTCCATCGACCAGAGAGACTGTTCCTTTCTCTGCATTCTCGTCCATCCCGCGCTGTTCTCGTCAAACAAGCTGATCTACCGCAAATACCTGCTGCCGATTCTGGAGGACCGGGAAACAGAATATGTATATCTGGATTCCGGCTGCCCCGGCCATGCGTTTATTCTGGACAGTCTAACGGAAATGACGGAACTAAAACGGCAGGGGGAGTATGGGTACGAGCTGGAGATTATCGGACTGTTTTATAGGGTATGGAAGAATCTTGCCCGGCAGTTTCAGACCGGTAATCCTGCCGCATCGGGCAGTGAAGACATGGATACGAAGGTTCAGAAAGATATGGTTTCTTTTATTTACCAGCATTATACGGAGCGGCTGACGCTGTCGTCCATAGCGGCTTCCGGCGGAGTGTGCCGCAGCAAATGCTGTCAGATATTCAAAAAATACTTATGCCAGTCGCCGATCGATTTTCTGAATTCCTACCGGCTGGAGGTAAGTTCTCATCTCCTTAAGAAGACGGATAAGAGCATTACACAGATCGCAACAGAGTGCGGATTTAACCACTTAAGCTACTATTCTGAGCTGTTTACACGCCATTACGGATGTACGCCCAGACAGTTTCGCGGTCAGCTGCCTGGCCGGCTTCCTGCAGACAGCTGACAAACCGGCTTGGGGGAAGGTAATATCTGCCGGATTGTCAGCACAGTTCTATGCAGTTATTGTCACACGTGTTTAATAGGCGCTCCACCCCCCGTCAATCGTCAGCGTCTCACCGTTGATGAAGGAAGCGGCGTCTGAAGCGAGGAATACTGCCGCGGTGGCAACCTCGTCTGAGGATCCGTTGCGGTGGCGGCCGGAATTACCGGTTACGGCCTTTGTCAAACCGAGCTTGCTGGGCTCTCTCATACCGCTTCCGATGTTGCTCTCAATGGCACCCGGACACAGCGCGTTGCATCGGATTCCTGCGTCGGAATACATGAAGGCCACGTTCTTCGTCAGACCTACGACGGCAAACTTGGAGGTGGTGTACGCCAGACCGCCGCGGCCGGCGCAGAGACCGCTTAAGGAAGCCGTATTGATGATCGTTCCCTCACGATTCTCCTTAAGGAAATACTGGACCGCCTTCCTGCATGCATACATGACGCTGTTTAAGTTGATATTCATAATCCTTTCCCATACATCGTCCGGCATTTCCGCAATAGGAAGAAGGTTATCCAAAATTCCAGCGTTGTTGATGACAACGTCCACTTTTCCAAAGGCTTCGACGGTATAGTCAATCATCGCCTCCACTTCCTCTTTGCTGGATACGTTCACCTTAAGAATCTTAAGCTTATCGCCGTACTCCGGTTCCAGCTCTTCTAAAAGCGCCTTCAGGCTCGCTTCATTGATGTCCGCAGCCACTACGGAAGCGCCCTCCGCCAGGTAACGTTCCACCATAGATTTTCCGATTCCGGAACCTCCGCCAGTGATTACAGCTGCTTTCCCCTTTAATGCCCCGATCATACATCTCGTCATACTAAACTACCTCCTCTAAACTGATCTGACCCTGTCAGAATTTTGACTCAGTATAAAATAATTTTAGAAGAGTGTCAATATGGCCTGATTTTTCGTCTATTTTTTGACAAATCCATTTAAAAGGTGGAGCAGTCGATGACTTTTCCATGTTTTCGGCAGAGGACCATAATCCGCATAATAAGAGAAAACTGCATTCTTCCTCCGTAGCAGTCTGTGGATTCATTTTCCTTCAGAAGCCGGTCCCACAGACCTTCCACACGGCGTTTATACTCCTGATCCAGGCGGTAAACAGAAGGATTCTCTTCAAATACCGGCACCGGACGGTGGTAGGGCGGGATGGCGAACAGAAACAGCATGGCGCCCATGTTCATCACACACTCTTCCCCTTCCAGCACACATCCCGTATCTGCCTGCGCCTTCCAGACGTGAAATGGATAGAGAATAAACACCATCCCCGGCTCCAGCAGATACACCCGGTTGTTCAAAACCATGCGCCCTTTTCCTCTCCGTATGGAAAGTACGGTCACGTCCTCCCTGTTCTCGAAGGCCCCTTCCCCGTTTAAACGAAAGGCGCGAGCCTTCAGTCTCTCCGGCAGCAATTCCGGCGAAAAATACTGTTTTCCCCGAAATCCGGAGTCTTCTCTCGTCTCCAGTGAACATTCCATGTTATTTCCCTCCCGCTGCATAATCTGCCGTCAGTACAGCAGTGCGCAGCGCTGTACTGGAACTGTCATGTATGGAAAAACGCCGGTACTCTCCGGGCGTCATGCCATGGCGTTTCGAAAAGATCCGGATGAATGTATGGGAACTGTTATAGCCGCACGCAAACGCGATATCCACCACTGGCATCCGGCTGTTTTCCAGAAGCGATTCCGAATACGTCATTCGAAGCTCTGTCAGAATACCGCTGTGATCCAGACCAAAGTTCTCCTTCAGCAGGGGATTTACAGCGCTTTTCTCCAGATACAGGGCCTTCGCCGTATCCTGTGTGGTCAGCGGTTCGCGGTAGTGGCCAAACAGATAATTCAGGATCAGCAGCGCCCGCGTATCGATATGGGCCGCTTCTTCCCCTGCCTCCGGCAGGACGGCCTTCTGGTACTCCTGGGGCGTCATCCCCATCACCTGTTTAAAGGAACGGTAAAAGGAGGTTTCCGAATGGTATCCGACGTAACGTGCGATGTACTGCATCGTCAGTCCTCCGAAATGCATCATATCGCAGGCCCGGTCCACCCTTGCCCGGTTTAGGAGGCCTGCGAAGTTCTGGCCTGCCACAAGGCTTAGCTGACAGCTGACCTGCCGCACCGTTACTCCATAGACGGCTGCAAGCTTTTCCCTCGTCAGATTCTCGTTGCTGTAGGTGAATATATGCTGGAGCAGCTTCCAGGCCAGACTTCGCTCAAACGGCTTCCCCTGTCCCTCCTGCCGCTCTGACTCCCTCGCCGAATAGCGGAGAAACAGCGTGACGATCTCCAGAAACAGGGAATATCCCTGCACAATATCCGTGGCCCCGCTCCCGGAGCCCTCTTCCATCAACTCTTCCATCAGCGACCTGACATCGTCTGCATCTTCCCCATACAGTCTCACCACCGGAGAGTTTTCCGTCAGGACAGTCATGGTGATCTTCAAGCTGTTCCGATAGGTGACGTAGGAAGCCGAAGCATAGTCAAACGGACAGCAGAGCAGCTCCAGCACCTGCCCCCACTCCGGTTCAAACTGGTAGATATGGTACGTGTGAAGCCACCCGAAGCTCCCTTTTCCAAGCTCCAGCTTCACGCCATTTACATGGAGGGTTCCGCTGCCGGAGGCCACATAAAAGAGCAGCGCCCCGCATGCAAAAACGGCCGGGGACTTCTCTGTGACCACTCGTTTTTCAGGTTTAAATCCATAATCCATACCGGGCCTCCTCTTTTCCACTTCATCGTCATTTCAGACTGGAGTTATCCACTTTGTAAGTATTTTTCCACTTTTTATACATATTATTTTACTTAAAAAGATCTTCTATGTCCATACTTATGTGATTTTTTCCGGCTTTTCCTTCCTGCCCGTTAACAATAAAACAAGATCGTCCATTAATTATCTAAAAATTTTTATGATGCTGGCTTTTAGATGGTATGATGCTATCGTAATGGCAGTACAGTAAAAAAACAGCGCCTGAAGTTATTTGCTTCAGACGCTGCTAAATATTCATTATCAATTCTAATATATCAGTTCATACTAAAACCAGCCTTATGCCTTCCACAATCCATGAAGATTGCAGTATGCATATACTTCTAAGACCTCATCGTCCTCGCTGATCATAAACTCTGCCTGAGGCTCCTGGCCCGGTTTCAGTTCTTTTCTCTGGTTGCCCTGCTTTGTCGCCAGCGCGATCCATTCGATATAGTGCTCTTCAAGCATCGGGTGCTTGGCAGAACCTACCGTCACGGTCACCTTCTGACCGTCTGTATGTATCACGGGGACATGCTTCGTGGCCGCAGCATCCGTGGTATTAGGAACCAGTTCCTTCATGACATCTCCGCAACAGACTACGGGAACGCCGCTGCTCTTTACATATGCGATAATATTGCCGCAGTGGTTACAAACATAAAATTTCATAAAAATACCCCTTTCTTTATGTACTATCTATAGTTTGAGTTTACCACGTTTATTCCTGATTTTAAAGTCCATACGGCCATATTAACGAAAAATTAGCAAACTAATCCAATATCTGTCTCGCCGCCCCATAAATCCCCGCATCATTGCCCAGGGTAGCCAGTACGATCCCACTTTTATTCTTGGAAATCGGAGTATACTTATCGTAATGCTTATAAATGGTATCGATCAGGAACTGTCCTGCCTTTGACACACCGCCGCCCAGTACAAATACCTCCGGGTCCACTACCATGGAGATCTGTGCCAGTGCGAGGCCCAGATAGTGGCCTACCACTTCCATCGTCTCAAGCGCCAGCGCATCGCCGGCTTTTGCGGCATCCAGCACGTCCTTCGCCGTGATATTATCGCCGAACTCCCTCATGGCAGACGGAGCATCCGATGCGGCCATCTTTCTTCTGGCCTCCCGCGCGATGCCTGTGGCGCTGGAAATCTGCTCTACACAGCCTACGCCGCCGCAGTTGCAGCTCTCTGTCTCTTCGTCACGGATATGGATGTGGCCGATCTCTCCTGCCAGTCCATGCTTGCCCGCGATGATCTTCTGGCCGATGATAACTCCTCCGCCAACGCCGGTTCCCAGCGTTACCATTACGATATCGTCAAATCCTTTTCCACCGCCCTGCCACATCTCGCCGAGGGCTGCCACATTGGCGTCATTGCCGCTCTTTACCGGCAGACCGCCCAGGAGTTCGCTAAGCTCTTTTCCCGGATTTACGTTGTGCCAGCCCAGGTTTACGCATACCTCGACAGAGCCGTCCGGCATAACCGGTCCCGGAACGCCCAGTCCGGCGCCGACCACCTCTTCCATCGGAATCTGCTTCTCTTCCAGTGTCTTTAAAATGGAGGCCGCCACATCACCGATGATATACTTTCCGCCCTCTTCTTTTCTGGTGGGGACTTCCCACTTCAGAAGAAGATCACCTGTAGTTTCAAATAATCCGACCTTTACGCTGGTTCCGCCTACATCAATGCCAATACATTTATTTCCCATTTTGAACTATACTCCTTTTTCCCTTTCGTATTATCCGACGACGTATTTATTTTTCCACCTGCGCCGTTTCAGTTCCATTCCAGCGCGCGGAATTCTATTTCTCATCCGCACTTTTTGCTGTCTATAAGGATCTGGCAACCTCCGCCACATGATCGGCGGTGAAGCCGAAATGCTCAAACAACTGGTTTGCCGGGCCGCTGGCGCCGAATCCGGTCATGGTCACACAGGCTCCATCCAGTCCAACGTATCTGCCCCATCCGAAGTCGCTTAAGGCCTCTACGGCTACGCGTTTCCGAATAGACTTCGGAAGTACGGATTCCTTATATTCTGCAGACTGCTCCTCGAACAAGTCCATACACGGCATGGAAACGACACGGACCTTTCTGTCTGTAAGCAGCTTCTTGGCATTGACAGCCAGCTCTACCTCTGAACCGCTGGCAATGAAAATCAGATCCGGCGTACCTTCACAGTCGTCGATCACATAACCGCCCTTTAACGCCTCTTTGCTGCTGCCTTCCATCGGTGTTAAATTCTGTCTCGTCAGAACCAGCGCCGTAGGTGTCTTTTTGGAGGTCAGCGCAGAATACCATGCGCACTCGGTCTCGGTCTCATCACAGGGACGGAACACATGGAAATTCGGCATGGCGCGAAGCATGGCCATCTGCTCGATCGGCTCATGGGTCGGCCCATCCTCGCCGACGCCAATGCTGTCATGCGTAAATATATAGGTCAGCGGTACTCCCATCAGCGAGGAAAGACGCGCCATAGGCTTTGTATAATCACTGAATACGAAGAAGGTAGCAATAAAGACGCGCAGTCCTCCGTGAAGCATCATTCCGTTGCCGATCGCGGTCATCGCCAGCTCACGGACACCGAAGTGCAGGTTACGTCCGCCGCGGTTCTCCCTGGAGTAGTCGCCCATATCCGACATATTCGTCTTGTTGGAAGGCGCTAAGTCAGCGGAGCCTCCGATCAGATTCGGCATACAGGTCTTAATCTTATTTAAAATCTTTCCGGAAATATTTCTTGTGGCATCGGCTTTCTCCGGTCTGCTCCAGAAATCAGCACACGCCTCAATGGCTTTTTCGCCTGCGTTCTCATCGTGATAAGCGTTCCACAGCGCTTCCATCTCCGGATATTCTTCGCAGTATGCTGCAAACATTACGTTCCATGCGGCTTCCGTCTCTGCTTTCTCTTCCGCAAGGTGAGCATAGTGCTCATATACCTCGTCCGGAACGTAGAACGGTTCCATGGATGGCCAGCCTAAGTTCTCCTTCATCGCCAGCACATTCTCTTCTCCCAGAGGCTCGCCGTGAGCGCTTGCCTTGCCCTGCTTGGCCGGGCATCCGAAGCCGATCTGCGTCTTAATGGTGATGAAAGACGGGTGCTCGGTATCTTCTTTCGCCTCCTCGATGGCTTGTCCGATTGCTTCCAGATCATTGCCGTCTTCCACGGTGATCGTCTGGAAACCGAACGCTTCCATGCGCTTCTGGACATTCTCGGTAAATGCGATATCCGTGCTTCCCTCGATGGAAATTTTATTGGAATCATAGAGGACGATCAGTTTGGACAGTCCCAGTGTTCCTGCCAGCGAGAACGCCTCGGAGGAAATCCCCTCCATCATACAGCCGTCGCCGCCCAGCACGAATGTATAGTGATCGACTACCGGATATTCTTCTTTATTAAAGACCTCTGCCAGATGAGTCTCTGCAGCCGCCATGCCGACAGCCATAGCCATACCGGCGCCCAGCGGTCCTGTGGTTGCTTCGATGCCGACCGTGTGGCCATATTCTGGATGTCCTGGTGTCAGGGAACCCAGCTGTCTGAAATTCATAATATCTTCTTTTGATAAATCTCCATAACCGAATAAATGGAGCAGGGAATACAGAAGCATGGAGCCGTGGCCGCCGGATAAGATAAAGCGGTCTCTGTTGGCCCAGTTCGGGTCTGCCGGATTGTGGTTCATGTGATTTGCCCATAACTCATAGGCGGCCGAAGCGCAGCCCAGCGGAAGACCGGGATGACCGGATTTCGCTTTCTGTATGGCATCGGCGGAAAGGACGCGAATTGCATTGACTGACATGGTTTCGATCTTACTCATTGGTATTAATCCTCCTGGTCTATTGTAATCTTATCTCTTTCATGTTCTGAGGCCCGGTTACCAGCAGTGTGTTTGGAAATCTGCCGTTCCGGATCTTGGATACGGGAAAATCAAATGTTCCTTCAAACTTCAGTCTTCCGGACATATTATAAACCCTGCAAGAATCTTCATTATACAAAATTACATGCTCTCCGTCAATATCGGCCTGGGTGTACTGATAATGAAACGCCTCCGAAAACACGAGGGTGCCGTCGGGATTGTAGACGTTCATCCGGTCCGGGTTCTCGCCATCCGTGTTATTCACAATGATCCCCACATACTTGTCCGAGTAAAAGACAGATCTGATCTCCTCCTCCACCACAACCTGCTTAAGCAGCTCCGGTGACAGCGCGTTCTTTGTCGAATAGAAGGATACGCTGTTATCTGCAAACGCACAGGAATACGTGTCGTCGAGAAAATGTACCCGCGCCACAAGGGACGACTCATAGGGTTCGTCAAATCCGCCCACCACCCGGTCCGGTACGCTCTTTCCGATTTCCGCAAAATTGTGGAATGCGACACGGCCGTTAAGCGCTCCGTTCTTCAAATAGGCATACGCGCCTATCAGCTGTGTTCCGTCAGGGGAAAGGCTGATATCCACCGGGTATCCGGTTTCGCCGTTTAACAGCGCCTTAATCTTTACGTCCAGGACGTTTCCGTCGTTCTTATAAAAATAGATATAGTTCGAGGTGGAATCTTCCAGAACCGCGGCGACAACGCCGTGGGCTGAGACTGTGGCTTTGATGATCGGAAGCAGTGTCGTTGCCGTCCCCGTAGGGCCCGACTTGTCAAATATATAGATGCTGTTGCCCTGCTGGTCCGCCACCGCCGCGTAATTGCCGTTCACACAGGCCATAGGGGACTTCATCTCAAAGCTCTGCACCCAGATTTCTTTTCCCTGATTATCGATGTAGGAAGCGCCATCCTTGCTGTATTTCAAGACGTTTCCGCCAAAATCCATATAGCCGACGAAGCTGCCTTCCTTCATCTCTTTTTCCCACACGACGTCATAGCTCGTATACTGGTAATACCGGAAATACTGAAACAGGCCAATGCCGGCCGCGATTAAGATCACGCCAATAATCAGGAAAATCCTGAGCCGCTTCAGTTTGACACGTTTTCGGGCCTTCCGGACGATTTCCTCACTGTCTTCTTCCTGAGGGGCGGGTGATGGAACGATCTGCCGTCTCAGCTGCCTTTTTTTAATTTCTCTGTTCATAGAGTCTAAATCACTCATTATGTTTTCTCCTAAAAAATGCCGTAAGTGGTTTGATTGTAGTATACATCATTTCCAGGAGAAACGCATTATTTTTTTCTTTCTGCGAGACCGCAAATTTTAAGGAAGCAGTAGCTGCTGGCCGGATACGATCTTATTTTCGTCCTCCAGTCCGTTTAACTCGCAGATTTCCTTTAATTTATTTACATCGTGATATTCTGAAATACAGATCCCATACAGTGTCTCTCCGTCCTGAACTACATGCACTCTCTGGGTACCTCCGGCCGCAGCCTGGGATGCGCCGCCATTCTCCGCCGGCTTGGTTCCCGCATCGCTTCCGCTCTTCTGACCGTCTCCGGTCTGCCCGTTTGCCGTGTTTCCGGCTGAACTCTGGCCGTCGGAGCTGTTCTCCTGAGATGCGCCCTTATTTCCGCCCGGCGTCTGTACCTGCTCCTGGCTGCCGTTGCCGTCTGCATTTCCGGCTGCATTTCCTGCACCGCCGCTGTTGGCTGCAGCGCCGTTCTGGCCATCGCCTGCATTTTGGCCGCTTCCGTCATTTTGACCGCTTCCGCCCGCCTGATTATCGCCGCCGTTCTGTCCATTTCCGGCCGCCTGGCTGTCGCCGCCGTTCTGGCCGCCCGGCTGTGTCTCCGACATGGTTTCCTTTGTCACGGCCGCCGTTGTCGGATAGACTCCGCCCTCCGCTTCTTCCACGATCACATGGGACTCCGGCTTATCCTTCCCCGCCGCATTGTCCTTTCCCATCAGGGCAGACTCCACCCGTTCAGGAATCGCTGACGCAATGACGCTTTCCATCTCCTGCATCCGCTCATAATTATTAAACATTACGATTCCACCTGCCAGAATCACGATGGACATGGCCATGCACATACCACGTAAAAGCCCAAGAGTCTGGTGCCTGTCCGTCACCTCGTCCTTGTGCTCATCCATCCGCTTTCTGAATTCCTGAATGACCTTCTCATCCGATCCGGACTCAATTCTCTTCACATCCTTTCGGAGAACCATATAGTCCTGCATCATCTGATTTCTTTCATAGTAAATGCTGTAGCCGCAAAGCTTATAAAATCCGTCCTCTGACGTTATGTAAACTGATTCATCTCCCTCCACACCACTGCTCAAATACATCAGCTTGTTGGGTCCCTGAAAATACTGGACATGCTGCTTCCAGTAATTGAGCGGACTCAAGTCATTTCCGGGCGCTCCGCACAGAAACCATCCCTGGATGGACCGTTTCGGAAACAACTGCTCCACACTCTGATTTGCCTTTTTCCACGCCAGTTCTGAAAAGACCACTTTCTGGCCCTGTTCCGTCACATCTTCCATTTCCATGGCGCCGTCGATAAAGATATACGGCGTCCCATCGTTCATTTCCACGCTTCCGAGCAGTAGGCCGACCCGTAGGTCCTGTCCACCCGCCGGATACAGACGTCTCAAATACGTATTTACGTAGTCTTCCACATATAATTTTACGATCTGGTCACGCTCCCCGATCTGCCGTATATTCTTCGGCAGCTTCGGGAACGGATTGTACAATTCTCCCATAGGCTCACCCCGCTATTCATTTTAATCCAATGAATCATAGCACAGGATGAGCGCAAAACCTGTCAAAGAAGGGAAGCATTTTCCCATAACTTTTCGACAAGATAAATGCTTCTGCTGATGCAGTCCGCCATCCGCATGACGACAGACAGCCGGATGCTCTGAAGCATTAAGGGATCGAAGCTGCCGCAGCTTCCGACAATACCCGTGATAAAAATGTCGCCTACCGCCTTCAGTTCCTTGCTGACTCCAAGCCCTGGCTTCAGCGAGCCTTTTCCAAGAGTCACATATCCGATGTGCTCGATGTTCCCCACAGAAGCATCCACCGCCACCACCACATGGTCCGGATACTGAAATTTAAGGATAGCCTGGTAGGTCTCTAAATTCATGGCGTGAACAGGACGTTCCAGCGTTCCCAGGATCTCGACCCGCTCCAGCCGTTTTTCTTTCAGCTTGTACCCAATCAGCGGTCCCAGACTGTCTCCCGTGGAGCGGTCGGTGCCGATACACAGGAACACAACCCCCGCCGTCTTTCCGTTTTCCTGTTCCGTACATATCAAATCATAAAGCCTAGAGGCAAACTCTTCCGCCTCAAAGGACTGTTTTGTATCATAATAATAAACTTCCCGATTGCCGCGGATTGCGATGCGTTCCCATAATCTCATAATATCCTGCCTTGATGTCCTTCTTGTTCTCTGTTCTATTATAAGCCGCGATTTCAGGAATTATTCACGATATAAAAGAAGCGTTTACACCCTTTTGATTCAGGGTGTGAACGCTTCCTCTTTGAAATGCACGCTGCGCGCCAGTTTCAGCGCATCTTCTTTTTTATACAGATCACCATTTAAATAAATGGCGTACATCACGTCACTGTCCGGACGGGCAAAAAACACATACCACATGCGGGATGTCTGATTTTCCTCCGGGATCGGTCCATACAGTTTTTCCGCGTCGTCAAGTGATGAAGGCGTATAGAGGTCATGGCTCAGAGGTGCCAGCAGCGCCGGTACCTCGCAGTCTTCCACGGAAATTACATCTCCCCGGTAGGAAGTATGATTCCAGGGAATGGCGGTCTCCATCAGACTTCCGTTTTCAAACTGCTTATACAGATTACCGGCATTCCACCGGATTATGCCGCCGGCGGCCAGCCACTCGCCGGGCACCGAATCCCGGTCCACGTAACGTCCCAGTTCTTCCAGACGCGCCTTCTGGTCTTCATCCTCTGTCAGAAATAAGCTGCCGCCTCCCCCATCTCCCATATCCGCCCGGTATCCGCTGTCTGTCAGTCCCTCTGGAAGCCGGTACGTCACATAATCGTTCATCGACGCATGGGTCTCGAAAAATTCTTTCGTTTCTTCACCCCCGGCAAGAACCATGCCGTAGTGCTCCACCGCCACCGGCGTCTGATAAATGTTCAGCCACTCCCCGGTAGGTTCCCGTATGACAGAGACGTAATCCAGGCTGCCATCCTCCTTTAAAACACTTACCAGAAGCCGGTATGTCTCACCACGATACGAAAACGGATATTGGTTGACATAATTTAATTCCGTCTCAGTTTCATTCTCCTTATCTTCAGAAGGCATTTCCGGCCACCATTTGCGGATTGCTTCCAGCAGATTCTGATCCTTCGGAAGCTCAGACAGCGCCACAATCTCGGCCATACCCGGAACAGAGTCCGCGGCAGCCTCTGTACGTTCTTCCCGGATCCCATCCTTTCGAACCTCATCCGGAACCCAGATTCCGTCCGCGCCATACGGCTGAACCATGGTAAGTTCCACGCTGTCTCCCTTTTCGAAGGTATAGGTCACTACCGTCTCCCCATCAGCCGCGGCCGCCGTTCCAATGCCGGAATGCAGATTCAGGAGTATTTCCGCCGCCGTCTCCGGTTTCAACAAACCCTCATAAAACGGATCGCCCTGCGCGTTTCTGTTCAGGCCTTCCCCCAGGCCATTAGTCCTGTAGTCCATGCCTCCGCCGGTTAATGTCTCCCCGTATGCCTCACGGAATTCCTGAGCCGCAGTAACCTGATCGTACGTGTGGAGTTCCTGCTGGTCTACGTACCAGCTATCGCCATTCTTCACCCATGTAAGCTTCTCTTTCCAGACCCAGCGGTGAGGATCGGAGGTCATGGCGTAATAGGTGACTTCCGCGCTGCTGCCATCCACCTTTACATCGTACACGCTGTCCATAGGCCAGGGGCTGGACATACCAAAGCTGATAACATCATCGTCTTTCTCTGACTGCACCATCTCCATGTCGTAGAAATCGTCACGGTGGTCTGGATTGTACATGGCATACAGCTCTTTTCCGTTCCGTCCGCAAAATGCTTCCGCCCACAGAACCGTCTGTTCCCGGATCTCAGGGGCCTCAGCGTCCTTCACACCGCCGGCGCCATTCCCCATTTTCCCGGTAAAGGTACAGACGATCAGAGCTATGGCCGCCGCCGCGATCACCAAAGCGGTGACCGGCCCCGTCTTCGGATGGTGAGCCAGCGTCCAGATCCGCTCCTTCATGGACTTCTTTCCATTTCCGATATCGGAGGCTGTACTCAGGAAATTCCACGGCGTCCATCTGCCTGCTGCCATGGCGATCAGCGTCCTTCCATAGGCGAACCGCTCTGCCTCTCCCAGACGCCGGACAGCCGCCTCATCGCAGGAAAGTTCACAGTCCCGCTTCGATAAACAACCTGCCAGCCAGACAAGGGGATTGATCCAGTAACAGCACAGCAGGACACAGCGGAGCCACCCCCAGATATGGTCGCGGTGGCCGGCATGACACGCCTCATGAACCACCACATGACGGGCGGCCTCCGGATCATTCTGAAGCCGTTCCGGCAGATAGACCCCCTTCTTCCCAAAAAACACAAAATAGCAGGGTGTCGGAATGTCCCCAGCCCAGTATACCGGCACGGCCGACCACGCCGGAACCGGGCCTTCGTACGGCGTCCTCTGCTTCATGAGACGCTTCCCCATATGGATATGTACGACGGAAAGCCATAGAAACAGCAGGATGCTTCCTGCAATCCAGATACCAAGAAAAAGAACAATCCCTCCGGACAGCCCCACCTGCTCCGCCCCGGGTATAAGAGCTGTTCCGGGATTGGCCGTGGCATTCTCCAGTCCGGCATGCACGGCGCCTATCTGTCCGGGATTGACCGGAACCGCGCCGGAAGGCGCTGTGACGGTGTGAGCCCGGACCGCCAGACAGTCGGCCAGCGGCGCCGCCGCGTTCATGATACTCCACGGACTCTGAAGGCTTCCAAACCACCGGATCACCGGATAGAAACACGGCAGAGTCAGACGCGCCGCTGCGATTCCCCAAAGGCCGTACTGCACGGTCGGCCTGATTCTCCCTTTGAACAGGATGCGAATCGCGCACAGCATAAGGATGAGGACAGATGAGGTAATCAGAGTCTCAGCCATTCGTCTCCTCCTCCGCCTTCTGCAATATATCATAGAGTTCCTCAATATCCGACTTCGAGAGGGAACCGGAATTCACCATGGCGTCCACCATCATGGTCACACTCCCCTCGTAAACGCGTTCCAGAAACCCTTTCGTCTCCTCCTGCACCGTATCTTCCCGGTCGACTGCCGGATAAAACTGCTTCGCACGTCCTCCATCCTCATGGGTCACGGCGCCCTTTGCCTCCAATCGGTTCAACATGGTGATAATCACGTTTTTTCCCCAGTCTGTTTCCTCCTTCAGTTCCTTTGTAAGCTGCATGATGGTCTTGGGCGGCTGCTTCCACAGCGCATTCATGACCTTCCATTCTCCGTCTGACAGTCCGATTCTTCCCATATAGTTTTTCCTTCTTTTACGTATAATAATGGTATACAAATGTATACCATTATTATACGCCCGAGAAGTGATTTACGTCAAGAAGGAATTTACCTGCCTGCCTTCTGGTCTAGCCGCGCCCGTATTTCTTTATTCTTTTCCTCATCTAATGGATAGCATTTTACAATAATGACACAGATCAGGAACAGAATTCCGAAGATCAGATTTGCCGTCATATTAATTCCACTCAGCGCGGACGGCGTCTGCTGTGCATTTGCCACATATCCAGTGGCTCCCATAATGAGCAGTCCTCCGGATACACCAATGGCAGAGCCAAACTTCGTTGACAGAGAAATTGTCGCCATAGATGTTCCATCGGAGCGGACTCCCATTTTATCTTCCTGATAGTTCACTGCTTCCGGAACCATCGCCATCGGAATCGGGAAGGAGAAGCAGAAGAAACCATACAATGCATGAAGTACGATTAGAACCGGAATATTGCTGTATCCCATAGTCATACCTGCCACATAGATCAGAATCAAGCTGATTCCTGCTCCGGTGTAACCGATATAGAGCATCTTTTTCTTTCCCACTTTCATGATATAATTCTTGGTGAAAAAGATTCCGATGACCGTCATCAGCGACGGCAGCATCATGAATACAGAAATCAGATCGTAACGCTGCACGTTGTACATCAGGTAATAAATCACAACGCCCATTCTACCAAAAAATGCCGTCATGGCACACAACTGAATTGCAAAGATGACCATCAATGGCTTGTTGCTGAGTACCGATTTAATGCTGGTACTCACCGTTACCTTTGTCTCGCTGACCGGAGGAATAATGGTCTCCTTACAGCTTGCATAGACGAAGTAGAACAGTGGAACTGCACATACTGCATAGATCAATGCCACCTTCGTATATGCTCCTGCCGTGTATCCGCCTGCCGCTCCCGAGAATTTCAACAGCAGGGGCGCACTGATCGCATTCAGCAGTACGGAGCTCAAGTTTGTTCCCATCATTCGGAAGCTGTTCAGCTGAGCGATATCTTCCGGATCTGTCGTCATAACCATAGACAGAGAGCCGTAGGACAGGTTCACAACGGTATACAGCATACCACATCCAATATAAGTAAACGACGCCCAGAGTACAGCAGACGATCCGTTTCCAAATGTAGTAAAGGTCAATACTGAAAATAAAGCCAGAATAGGTGATCCGTAGAATATGTACGGCCTGAAACGCCCTTTTTTCGTATTCGTGCGCTCTGCAATTGCACCAAACATCGGGTCATTTACTCCATCCCAGATCTTCGCAATCAGCATGATGGCCGAAGCAACTGCCGGAGCCATACCTACCACATCTGTATAAAAAATACTGAGATAACTTCCTAAAAATGTCCAGCACAGGTTACTGGCAAAATCACCGCAGCCATATGCGAATAATGTTTTCTTTGACAATTTCTGCATAGTCTTCCCCTTAAAAATCTTCCCCGAGCAACCTTTTTACCATTGCCACATGCCTTGTCGTCTGTTCCACCGCATCATATCCGCCTTCATCTTCAAACTCGCTGACAATAAACCCCTCATATTCTGATCCTGCGATTACCGGAATGATCTCCTCGTACGGAATCGCCACTTCATGAAGATTCTCATCTACATAATGACACTTTCCATGCATCTCAAAGCAATATGGTATCATTCGCTTTAAGCCTTCCAGTTCCTTTTTGCAATCCTTTCTAAACTGTACAAAACCATACATACTGTTTAAGGTGGCCCCCAGTGCCGGACACTTTGCAATATCCGGTCCCATAATTCTCATTGCATCTTCCATTGGAACTTCATCATACCGGAGTTTGGCACACTTTTCAAGCTGTTCTTCTGATGCACCTCCGGCCAGCGCGCGATCCCAGTAAGGTTTATTCGGCTTCGTTGCAAAACAGCCGAAATCCGGAACAAATCCAATAAACTTACTTCCTGTTTTTTCGATTACCTCCATATAATCCATAATAGACTGTGTGATTGGGCTTTCCGGATTGTGAATTTCGATTCCCACACGCACATTATAAGCTTCCGCGTATGGCGCAATCCGCCCTAACCCCTGCGGCGAAAGCAGATACTGTTCCCGCATCACCGTGCACCCCAGCTTGTTGGCCGACACAATATCTGTAATCGCACGGGCAACCATTTCCTCCTCTGTCAGGTCGCGTTCTCTCAACATTCCCCTGTCCATATTGGCCGAGTAGCAGACAGGCCCTATTCCATACTTTTCCTTACATACATTGATAAATGCCGCAAACTCGTCAGATACATGAGGATAAGACGGAATCATCTGTGCCGCTACAATTTCATAGCCTTCTGCCCCCATCCCGGCAGCCGTACGAATCACGCCTTCCAGATCCAATTCTCCTCTCAGATAAGGAGTCCCCAATGAAAATAATGTAATACCCGTTTTTACTTTCGACATACTTTTTTCCTCCTTAATCTGTAATCTCCATTGTTTTGCTTCCACTGCCGTCTACTGGCATGTACCTATGATTTGGCCCGATTGGCATATAAGGAGAACGGAAAACTAATTTTACCTCAATATTATGCTCGCCTTCCGGCAAACCATCCGGATAGAATATCCGAATAGTCGCGGGCTCAATTACCTGCCAGAACTCGGTATAACATTTGTCAAACTCCACCGGACTAAATTCTTTACCATTAATACAGAATTTAACTCTCTCATTTGGCACCTCAAATCCGTCCACAATTACTGCAAATTCATCAATTACAGATAAAAAATGTCCTCGATAATAGCTTAAACGGATATCAAACTGGTATCCCATTTTTTTATTGTCAACATAATAATTTCTGAGGCTGTCACTCACTACAACATCCACAAAATTCATGCGCATCGCAAACCCCATAACAACTTCCTCCTGATCAGAATTTAATTTCTTTTCCTTCTTTTGCCGACTTATAAATGGCATCCAATACTTTTGTTACGCCCAGAGCTTCTTCTGGCTTTACAAGTGGTTCCGTTCCATTCTGAAGCGCCTCTAACCACTGCCTGCAGTCGATAGTACCCTCTTCTCCTCCGCCTCCGCCGAAGTAAGCAACGCCTCCTACCGGAGAGATCGTCTCCTCCATTAACTGACCATTTCTCCCACGATTGTAGATAAGTTCATTTTTTCCATAGCTCATACCGGAATGTATCTCTGCTCCTGCAGCTGTTCCGCAAAGTGTTGTGGATGCTTCTCTGGATTCGAGTATATTCAGCGCCCAGCTTGCTTCCAGGCTAATAGCTGCACCATTCTTCATCGTAATGTATCCCATAGCGGAATCTTCAACTTCATACGTCTCCGGATCCCAGGGGCCAAACAGGTTGCCTTCCGTTGCCTGCTTAAGCCCTCCCAGTTTGTAGAATACAGACCCGCTTACGCGATCCACGTCATAGTTATCCATACACCACAGCGTAATATCCAAAGCATGCGTTCCAATATCAATCAGCGGACCTCCTCCCTGTGCCTCTTTGTCCATGAATACGCCCCATGTTGGAACTCCCCTGCGCCGTACCGCATGAGCCTTTCCATAATAGATATCTCCCAAGTCACCATTTTTGCAGGCTGCATGAAGATTCTGCACCTCCGGTCTGAAACGGTTCTGATATCCTACTGTGAACTGCATACCGGATGCCTTCCATGCCTCGACCATCTTCTCTGCTTCCGCTGTGTCATGAGACATCGGCTTTTCACAATACACATGCTTCTTTGCTGCAAATGCTGCAACAGCGATCTCTCCATGTGATACATTAGGTGTACAGATATGCACCACTTCTACCTCAGGATCTGCGAGCAGCTCCTTATAGTCTGTATATACCTTTGCTCCCTCCGATCCAAACTCTTTTGCCGCCTTTTCCGCACGTTCCCAGATAACGTCACAGAATGCAACAATGTCATTTAAATTCTCGTTGTTCTTAAGTGCCGGGAAATGTTTCTGATTTGCGATACCGCCGCATCCGATAATTCCGATCTTTAATTTACCCATGTCCTTTTCCTCCTTATAAGCATCTCCTGCTTTTAGTAACTATAGTTTACCTGAATCACTGCAATTTCACTTCTCACTACAGGACTTCGTTTTCCATCCTATATTGACCTTTTTTTGCTCAAAAAACGGAATCAAAAAAACAAGGTCAAAATATACACCGGTATATTTTGACCTTGTCTCTTATCTCAGCCTTCCCTGCCTCTTTTTACAACAATCTGCCAAACTTAACTAACGCAATTTCATTTGCCGCCATACGGATATGAATATTCGCCCGGCCATTCTCTACTTTAATATTCGATATAGTCCTCTTTGGTTCAGAGACTCTTCCGAGATATTTAATATCCTGACGTGACAATTCCTTATAATATTCCATATCACTCCACTCATTTAAGATACTCCCGTAATCTTCGTTAATCCGCTGAATTTTTATCTGATACTCCCCATCTTCCAGATCTGTCAGGTTTAAATCTAAATCCATGGAGTCACGATCTTCAAAATACTGCCATATCTTTTCTTTGGATATTTCGTCCTCTTCCGTCAGATAATAGTAATAGTTCAGACGTTTATAATTATGACAGACAAAGCCGTAAGTATCATATCCGTTCGTAGTCACCAAATAATTTTTCCCTCTGGCTACCAGGAGAGGATACATCTCATTCAAAAAATCAAACGCGAATCCGGCTGGTTTCATAATTCCATCCTTGGTAAACAATCCGGTTCCTCCATGAAGCAGCTGATTGGAATCGTAATATTCAGAAAAACGGTCACTTCCGACAAAATACCCCAGCATATCTGCTTTATCCAGATTGTCTATAATATTTTTCATAATATAAGCGCCCTTATAGCAGGAATCATTGATATAATTTCGTTCTGAAATCGTCAGATTCCATTCCGTCACGTAGAGTTTCTTCACCGGAAAATTCTGCTGTTCCAGCTCTTCTCTTGTCTGATCAATGACATGAGCCAGAAAATCTGTATCTGTTGACCTTTTAGAAAAGCTCTCCTTCTCTTCCTCTCCCTCGTTATATGCATAGCATAGGATCGAAAAAAAATCAGGCATAGCTTCCTGCTTCTTCCATTCGCGGACAATTGCTTTGAATTCCTCCAAGCGAAAGGTTGTCCGGCTTCCGCATCCACCGACCTCGACCTCCGGCATCAGCTTTTTAATCACCTCATAGCCTTTGTTAAACACATCAAAATAAGGAACCTTATCACCTTCCTCCTGTCTTCCCAGCCGGCTGTCATACCACATCTCGAACTTCCATTCGGCCACTTCCGCTCTGCCATACCGCATAATCATATGCCGCAGCATTTCCCGCAGCACCGACTCCCATTGCGATAATCTCGTAAAGACAGGCGGTTCTTCGTCATAAATCAGAATTGACTTCACACTCTTCTGTACCCGTTTCGGTTTCTGTCCCAACTCGATAAACGGCTTCACACCGCACCGGATCAAAAAATCAATAATCGCATCCAGCTTGGAAAAATTATATTCCTGATTTTTATCATCGACTCTAATCAGTAAGCGTGGCGAGAAAACATTCCAGAATCTAACATATTCAAAATTCAAGGCCTCTTTCAGCAGCATAATATGCTCCTGCATTTCTGAATTAAGTAAATCTTCTGCCGGGCCAATATTAATCATCCGGCTCCATATTGATGTATACCGCTGTTTGTCCCTGACCGAAATTTCCGCAGTTTCACTGCTTCCGGTATGTTCCTCAATTTTTTCAGCCCCATTTTCACTTAAATATTTTTCCAGCTTCTCCCGCGCTTCCTTCTTTTCGCCGGAATTCTGTACAGGTGCCTCTTTTTTGGATTTCCTGCGAAATACGGACGGTGGTTCTCCATACACCGTTTTAAAGATCTTATTGAACACTGCCACGTTGGAAAATCCATTATCTAACGCAATTTTCGTAATGGGATAGTCCGTATAAAGAAGTTCATCTACCGCATGAAACAATCGAATGTTCGTCAGATACTCTGCAAAATTCATTCCATAATTTTTCTTAAAGAAACGGGACAAATATGCATTTGATAAATACAGCTGTTCCGACAGATCTTTAAGAGTAATTGGCTGATTGTAGTTATTTCTCATATAATTATTGATCAGATCAATACGCTCATGAAATTTATCCTCGTGATTTTTTCGAATCCTGTCATCCGGGCGTACCACGAAATTTATGCTCAGAACTTCCAGAAGGTAGTAAAACAATCCCATCCTGCCGAAATCCGCAGCACTTTCCTCCCGAAGCAAATACCGGTTCAACAGATTTCGGAGGATCTCCCGCAGCTTATCATACGATTCATTCTTATCTACCGTTGAGTTACACCAGAAAATAACATCGGAATTTCCAAATGCATCCATGATAATCTGGTACGATATCGTAATCTCACAGTAAAGCACATCAGAAGATGCGCGGTGGGAGTGCTTTTTTTCGGCATTTACCACGATAATATCGTCCCGCTCCAGCCGAAATTCCTGATCACTCACTTTAAGCTCCATGCTGCCCTCCAGAAGATAGATAAGCTGAATCTCCTGATGAAAATGTTCCCGCTCTGTCTGTAGATCTAATACCTTCAAATCCATCTTTCCCGTATTTACCATACCGTTAATTCCCATTTTTTCACCTGCAATTCCGGACAAAACAGTAAAGCAGACATATTGCTTACGTCTGCTTTACACTCTTCTTTATTTATATCATATAATCAATACTCTTTTCAGTCAAGAAAATTCCTGTTATGACCCGAGCCGTTTACAAAACTTTAGGCGCTGTCAAATTACATAGTTTCTTAAATATCTTGCACTCAGTATGACCGCCTTCTTCGCATCTTCCAAAGAGGCCTCAAACGCTTTATCTTCTACCTCTATACAGGTATAACCCTGATAACCAATATCGGTTAGTGCTGAGACATAATTTCCCCAGTTTACATCTCCCAGTCCTGGCAGTTTCGGAGACATGTACTCTAATGGAGCTGCCATTACGCCTACATCTGCCAGTTTATCCTGATAGACCTTAATATCTTTATAGTGTACATGGAAGATTTTATCCCTGAACTCGTACAGTGGTTTAATATAATCAATCTGCTGCCATACGAAATGAGACGGATCATAGTTGATACCAAAATTAGGACTGTCTATGATCTCAAATATCTTTCGCCAGTTAGCAGGAGTAGTCATAAGATTCTGTCCTCCCGGCCACTCATCGCTGGTGAACAGCATCGGACAATTCTCAATTCCAATTTTAACTCCTTTTTCTTCTGCATACGTTACGATCGGCGGCCATACTTCTCTGACCAGTTCCAGATTCTCCTCCACGTTCTTTTTCGGATCTCTTCCTACAAACGTGGTAATCATGTTAACCTCCAGTATCACCGATGCGTCAATCAGCTTGTAAAGATGTTCAATATAAGCTGCACGCTTTTTCAGATCCGGATCCATGGTATTCGGATAATACGCCAGAGAAGAGATTTCCACTCCCTTTCCTTTGCAGTACTCCTTAATGTAAGCCGCCTTTTCAACTGTAAGATTGGCCGCATCAATATGGCTGACACCTGCATATCTGCGCCGTGCACCTCCCTGTGGCCAGCAGGCCACTTCCAGACATTCCAGTCCGTTTTCTGCCGCAAAATCCACAACCTCCTCAAAGGTCATCCCATCACAAATTGCTGTGATAAATCCTAATTTCATATAATCTGCCTCTCTCTGCTACTTTCTATAAGTTTTTCAGCCCATTATTACGCTTTTTCAAATTCTACTGCCACTCCTGTCTCAGCAGATTTTCTTGCCGCTTCCATTACAGCCAGAACTCTTCTCACCTCAGATATCTTAATCACAGACTCTTCCGTTCCATTCAGTACCCCGGTAACATTGCGGTAGAAATCTATCCAATCTGTCTTAACTTCCGGAAGCGGGAACTCTTCAATTCCTCCCGGCGGGACCGGTGCGAATTGTCTGGTGGGACCCGCCTCTGTCTCCGTAATCTGGGGCGGCAGTTTTTCCAACAGCTTTCCGGTACGCAGCAGATAGCCGTCACATCCAAAGGATTTTACAACCAGTGTCCCCTTATCTCCTCCTGCCAGCCATCTTGGCTGATAATCCAAAATATAGGTAGACAGTTCAATATGCGCTGTCACTCCATTTGACATCTTCATAATGATCTTAAAATAATCATCTACCTCTTCATGCAGTACGTTTTTAATGTCTGCATAAAGTGACAGTACCCTGGCATCCGGCATCATGAATAAAATCTGATCAATCAGATGCACTCCCCAGTCATAGATCATTCCACCGCCATATTTCTTATAAATATGCCATTCATGCATATAACCATTACCGGAATGCAGCTTTGATTCAATTGTGAAAATATTACCCAAAAGCCTTTCATCATACGCCTTTTTTACAATCAGCATATCCTTATCCCAACGGCGGTTCTGGTGGGAAGTAAAAAATACCCCAGCCTCTTTACACGCTGCTTCCATGGCATCCAGTTCTGCCACATCCATAGCTGCCGGTTTTTCTGTAATAACGTTTTTTCCCGCCCTGGCAGCCTTTATACACATCTCCTTGTGAAGATGATTCGGGACCGTAAGTATTACCGTGTTTACCTCCGGATCACTCAACAGCTCATCCACCGTCTTGTACATTCGTAAGCCCATTTGAACCGCTTCATTTTGCTTTACCTCATCAATATCACATACTGCTGCGATCTCCACATCTGCTCTTGGCGCATTCTGTGCATGCCACTTTCCCATTCCGCCAAACCCAATAATTCCTAATTGAATCTTCATAGCTGATCTCCTTTCATTTCTTTCGTTATCTCCGTAACTTTTTCTATGTATATTATAACGAAAGACAATTCCTCTGGCTCCCGTCCTAATTTTCAAAAAAAGGGCGTATTTTGACTTGTTTTAGGCAAAAAAAATGACCTCTTATAAAAAGGTCATTTTTCATCCGTATAATTATTGACATTTTATTTTTTATTCGGTCTGTAATAGCTTCCATTCATCATAAAATATCCTGCCGCATATCCTTCAGACACTGCAAATAATTTTGCAATGAGATCAAATAAAGTTTTTCCAGATTTTTCACTTCCACCTGATACTGTTCCCATGTTTTACCTCCTTAAGCCTGAACTCCAATCTCTGCAGAGGTAATTTTATCATCAAAAATCAGCGGATTCAACACCAGACAAATACATTCTCCCTTTTCACAACTAATTTTTTTCTTAATAAATTTTTCAGTTGTAAATCTGCCCTGAGAAACTGCCATCATTATACTTCCATTATTTCATTTTCCCCACGCTTCCACGCGTCACCAGCGTCACCTGGTATTCCACCTTTTTAATCAGCTTCCGCTTTCCTTCGATCCGTTCCTCCAGAATCTCCACCGCTTCCCGCCCCATGGCATCCGTATGGACATCGACCGTGGTCAGGGCCGGGAACGAAAATTCGCCGGAGCTGTCCCCGTTTATGGAAATTACCGATACGCTGTCCGGCACAGAGATTCCTTCCTCATTCAGCGCCTTGATCACTCCGATGGCAATCGGATCATTGGATACGAAAAATGCATCCGGAACCGCCTTCTTCTCGCTGAGCCAGCGTTTCATCATCTGATAACCGCTCTCCACGCCGTGTTCTCCGACCATGGAACCGGTAAAATGAAGCTGCTTCTGCTCGGCCATGAACTTCTTAAAATAAGAAAACTTGCTGAATTCTTCCGGTGTATCCTCGCTGTCATACCCGCCAAGATAAGCAATATCCTTAAGTCCCATGGCAGCCAGATGCCCCATAGCCTTATAAACACAATCCTTAATACTGTAAGAGATCCAGTCCATGCGGTCCGGATAGTAATTCACCTTGCCCACAAACACCATACAGCCGGTCCTCACCGCGGCACAGATTGTATCCACCTCTTTCCGGTCGAAATTCCCCACGACCAGCGCTCCGTCGATCTGTCGGTCAAACGAATCCAGAAAGGAATAAGGGACAAATGTGAACCCGATATTCTTCTGGTAGCACGTTTCCTCGACGGCACTCCTGATCGAGAAATAGAACGCGTTATCAATCTGGTTCATGAAATGTGTGTCCTTATGAACGATCGCAATGTTCCGGCATCGTTTTAATTTCTTCTCCTGTTTCATCTTATACTGGAGTTCTTCCGCCACGGAAAAGATCTTTTCCTTCGTCTCCTCTGTAATAGAAAGCGTCGGATCTTCCCTCAGCGCTCTGGAAACCGTAGACTTGGCCACGCCGGCCTTCTCCGCAATATCCAATAATGTTGCCACACACATCACCCCTTCCTTCACCTGTTTTTACTATTTTTTATCATATCAGAATCATCACTATACGTCAATCACGCGATTTCCTCTGGTCCTGCGCTTCCCAGTCTGCGCGCCTTTCCCGGATCATCGGCTTCAAACATAGTTACGCCGCATGCGTATGCCCGTTCCATCCATTTTTCTTCCCTTAATATAGCACCGCTCACATAATATCCATGCGCCTTGAGTCTGCATATCATGTCCGGCGTTATATTATAGATATACGTTAAATAGACCATCGCATCCATAGACTTCATAAGCTCCACAGGGTCCGCCGGGATAAAGGGGACGATCAGGCCGATCTCCACCTCCGAATCCAGCTGCTTCATCCGTTTAAGGACCTGATAATCCGGACCAAATACGAATACACGCTTCTTCATGCCTGTTTTCTCCAGAACAGGAACCATGGCCTCCAGCAGGCGGAAGTTTACTTCCTGCATATCCAGGGGAACCGTCTTAATCTCCAGCGCGAACCACGCTTCTCTTTCGCAGCCCCATCTCATGGCCTCCTCAAAGGTGCAGAGGCCCGGGCAGTTCTCCCGCAGCCTGTCCAGCGTATGCTCGTGAACGTATCCGTGCAAAGCGGTCCGTTTCTCCAGAGCGGTATCGTAATAGACCACGGGCACACCGTCCTTCGTCAGCTGAATATCAATTTCCAGGTAATCCGCGCCCGACAGAAGGCCGTGCTCCATGGCTTCTATGGAATTCTCCGTGTAACGGCAGGCACAGCCCCGGTGCCCGCCAATCAGCACCCGGTCCGCATGTTCTAATAATTCTCTCATAATACAAGGTTCACCTTCGTCTCAGAGTCAAACACATTTATAAAATCCGCAAACCGCAGATATACCCGTTTTTCACTGTCGCCCACCAGCGCCTTCATTCGCCCGGAGGCAGACGTATCATCCACCGATACCCGCACATGACAGCCGTGGACATCCCCGCTCAAGAGCAGTTCCTTGCCCAGGTTCTCCACCATCTGTACCTCCATCGGCAAGGTATTGGCCGCCGGCTCCGCCCCTACCCTAATCTGATGGGAACGAACTCCCAGCTTAACCGGCCTGCCGGTGTGGGGTCTCAGCTTTTCGAGAAGCTGCCCGGATACCTCCACGGAAGACTCCCCAATGGTAAACATAAGCTTCTCCCCGGCCGTCTCCAGCCTGGCATCAATAAAATTCATGGGTGGATTCCCCATAAAATTAGCCACAAATAAGTTGGCCGGATACTGATAAAGCATCTCAGGGGTATCGTACTGCTGGATTCTTCCGTTGTCAAGAATGGCAATCTTGTCCGCAATTGCCATGGCCTCTTCCTGATCATGGGTCACGATGATTGATGTAACCTTTAACTCCTGCTGAATCTTCTTAATTACTTCGCGGATCTCGATCTTTAAACGGGCATCCAGGTTAGACATCGGCTCGTCCAGGAGCAGAATCTTCGGTTCCTTCACAAGGGCGCGGCACATGGCTACTCTCTGCTGCTGGCCGCCGGAGAGCTGGGTCGGCTTCCGGTCCAGAAGATGCTCAATCTGAAGCTTTACCGCCATTTCCCTCGCCTTTTTATGGCGTTCTTCCTTCGATACGCCCTTTTGCTTTAAGGGGAACGCAATGTTATCAATTACCTTTAAATGGGGATACAGGGCGTAAGACTGGAATACCATACCGATATTCCGGTCCTTTGGAGCCTTGTTCGTCACATCCGCATCATCAAACATCACCTGTCCGCTGGTCACATCCAAAAGTCCGGCGATGCAGTTTAAGGTTGTGGATTTGCCGCAGCCCGACGGCCCCAGCAGCGCGACAAATTCCGTGTCCAGGATCTCCAGATCGATACTGTCCAGCGCCACGACGCCCTGGTCAAATTCCTTACGCAGTTTATTGATTGAAATCATAATTATACTCCCTTTCCGCCTCCGATATTGCCTTCCATCAACTGTTTCTGAGATATAACGAAAAATACGAATACCGGCAGCATGTATACGATTGCCATTGCCGCAAATACACCGTAATCCGCGATCATCTGCTCACTCCGCGACAGGGAATGGAGGTACGTGGCGATAACCGGCGTCTTGGAATTAAAAATCAGCGTGTTAAACAAAATATAGTTGGACCATGCGCTGAGGAATGAGAAAATCGAGATCGAGGCGATGCCCGGCTTTACCAGATAGATAATAACCTGGAAGAAACCACTCAGCCTGCTGCATCCGTCCACCAGCGTAGAATTCTCAATATCCCTCGGTATCCCATCAAAAAAGTTTTTAATAATAAAGGTGGACCCCGGAATCCGGAATGCGATGGCGACCAGGATGACACCCACCATGGTATTGACGATATGCAGTGCGATCAGAACATAGAGCACGGCAATGAGTAAGAGCAGATTCGGGAACATCCTCAGAATCAGAAGCGAATACTGAATCGTCTTCCTTCCCCGGAACTGAAGTCTCGACAGCGCATACCCGGCCAGACAGCTGATGACCACTTCACTCAGAGTGACTATGATTGTAAAATAAACCGTATTTACAAATGATTTTCCAATGGGCTGAATCGTTGTCTGCTTCAGCTTCATGGGCTTATACAGGAAATCGAAATTGCTTAATGTAAACGCGCCATCCGCGTTAAAAAACGCAAGGCTGAAGAAGCTGATATACAGATACAGGATCGGTGCACAGAGCAGAACCAATACCGCGATAGCGATATTCTGTTTCTTTTTCTCCGTCTTGCTTAACGTAACCTTTGCCATTCGTTCTCCCCCTACCTTTCATTCTGCTTCTGCATGACTTTGTTCATCAGGATCATAAGAACCAGTACCACCAGGATCAGCATCAGGGAAATAGCCGCGCCGTATCCGTACTGCTGGTCGTTAAACGCCTTATGGTAGGCCGACAGCGACCAGACCTCGGTCTGGATTCCCGGTCCGCCGTTGGTGATGAGGAGAATCGTCACGTAGTTCGTGAGAAGCCCCAGCGCCTCCCACAGGGCGATAAACTGGATGTGGTAGCGGATATTAGGGATGATAATGCTTTTGATAATCTCCCATTCTCCCGCCCCATCCACATGGGCTGCCTTAAACTGGTTTTCCGGAATGCTCTTGATCGCGCTGGAAAATATAATGGTTCCATACGCGATATTGACGAGAATCGTCGCACAGAGGACAATCTGCATCGGATATTTGGCAATCCAGTTAATCGGCTGGGAGTCCACAAAAGATAAATAGACCCGGTTGACCATTCCTCCCTCGCCGGCTTCCAGCAGCCAGATCCAGAGTACGGAATACACAACAGCCGGTGTGATCATGGGGATCATCAGAATCGCCTTAAATATGCTGGAGTACCGCTCTGTCTTAACGAAATATGTAGTGAGTACGGCGAACAGGAGATTTAAGAAAACCGTCGCCACAATTGCTACCCCGACAAAGATCAGGGTATTTCTTACAATGACCAGCGTATTTGGATCTTTAAATATCTTAATAAAATTTTTGAAATGGTTAAATTCCCACACAAACGAGGAATCGAGATTCGTAAATGACATCACCACAGTCAGTACGGCCGGGATCACATAGAAAATCGTCACCAAAATCAAAAAAGGCGTTAAAAACATATATGCCTGTCCATTTTTATTTTTCATGAGGAACCGCCTTCCTAAATGCTGCTGCGCCGGAATCTTTCACACCCCCTGGCACAGCAGCGGCAAACCTTACTGTTTTTATTTGAAAATTACATTGTCAACATTCAGTTCGATCTGAGTCTTCAAGTCGGCAACCGCCTGTTCCGGAGTCGTCTGTCCCAGTTCGAGGGAGACAATCTGTGTGAACATCTCGCTCTTTAAGGAAGATAAATTGTTGATTGCCGGAACGGACCTTGCGTAATCTGCCATGTAAGTTACATTCTTAAGGATCGGATTCTCCGTCACTTCCGGGTTCTTATTGGCTTCTTTGATACAGGACAGCGTGTAGATGGTGCCTGCATGTTTTGCTAACAGAGAGTTGGACTCGCCGGCCAGTTCGCGGAAAATATCCTTACAGACATCCGGATACTTTGTATCGGCGCTGATCGCCATCATCTGAGGCGCTACCGTTGCAAATGGGGCATCCGTATATTCGGATTTCGGGAATAACACAAATGTCTCATTCTTCGCAAACTCTTCTGTCTCCAGTCCTGCCGCCTGCGCCACATACGTCGCGGAGAACATCGGACCGTAGTAGGCGAAGGCTTCTCCCGTACCTACCATCTTATTAATTGTATCCCAACCCAGCTGGTTTAAGTTGGGAGGTGTGATCTTCGTCGTATTGGCATTTTCGTAGATGCTCTCAAAAAATCTCGTTATTCCGGCCTCATCAAACACCAGGCTGCCGTCTTCATCGTAATACTGACCGCCAAACGCGTTTAACATATCGAAAAAGTCATTGCCGGCTCCTGGTCTGTGAACCAGACCGTACTTCGCTCCGCCTTTTTCTACCACTTCACTGCAGAGATCCATAAACTGTTCCAGAGTAAATTCCCCGTCCCGGATCTTTTCCGGCAACGCGTCGATCTCGTCCTGGCTCCATCCGATATCCGCCAGGTCCTTGTTGGAGTAATAGATTACACGAAGCGGCAGGTCGAAAGGCATGGCGTACGCCTTTCCATCCACCATAGTCGGTGTGAATACGCCGTCTACGAATGCATCACTCATCACATCCGTGATATCCAGAACACATCCGGCCTTTACGAATCCGGCCACATCGGCGTCACAGATGAAGATATCCGGTGCGTCCCCACTCTTATGTGCAAACACGATGTTGTTATGGTATTCACTGTTGTCGATGGTCTGATAATCCGTCTCAAACTCGATCCGGATGTTCTTTCCTTCCTGCTCGTACTTCTTATTTAAATTCTCCGCAGCTCCCAGTACCGCTTCCGGCATTGTGAGGAAATCTCCGTTAAAGCCCAGCTTTAAGGTAATTGTCTCCATCTCCGCAGACGTGCTCTTCTCTCCCGTACTTTCCTCCGTCTTAGCCGCCTCGCTGCCTGCCGCTGCCGTATCGGCTGTGTTCTCCTTCTTCTGACCGCATCCAGCCAGGCTCATCACCATGGTCAGCCCCAGTAATACTGCCGTCAATGCTCTGCCTTTTTTCTTCATAATGTCTTCCCTCCATAATTTTTCTGATTGGTTTTATCGTGCTCTATTAACCGCTTCATGGCCTCCACGGCCAGTTCTGCCACTTTTCCGGTGTCATGGCACTGGATATCCTCAAGTCCCATCTCCCGCCTCGTCTGGTTTCCTATGACAAGGAGCACCGTACCCATGCGAAGCCTGCGGACTGATCCGACCGTAAACAGCGCCGCGGACTCCATCTCGCTTGCCAGCGCGCCGCACCGGACCCAGGCCTTCCATTTTGAATTTAACGCATCTGCTACCGGCATGGTATCCGGATCATGCTGACCGTAAAAGGAATCCTTACACTGCACGACGCCCAGATGGCAGCGTTGTCCGGCCACGTCTGCTGCTTCCTTGAGAGCCATAACCACCTGATAATCCGCAACTGCCGGATATTCGATGGGGGCGTACTCCCTGCTCGTGCCTTCCATGCGCACAGCTCCTGTGGCGATTACCGCATCTCCCCCCAGTACTTCCGGCTGCATACCTCCCGAGGTTCCAACGCGGATAAAGGTGCCGGCCCCGCAGTGCGCCAGCTCCTCCAGGGCTATGGCCGCCGACGGCCCGCCGATTCCGGTGGACACCACGCTGACCTTCTCCCCATTTAAATATCCGGTACAGGTAACATACTCCCGGTTTGCCGCCCTTTTCTCCGGACGGTCAAGCAGCCCTGCAATGGTTTCACATCTTCCCGGATCACCGGTCAGGATTACATACCGGCCGACATCTCCCTCCTTGATCTGCAGGTGATACTCCTGCCCTTCTGCATATACGCTTCCCATTGTTTCCTCCTTTTGCTTTTGACTTTAACTTTGACTTTGCTTTTTGTTTTCCACTTCTGTTTAGTAAACTTTTCCCAACCTTGTTTCTATTAGTTTCCTAACATCAGTTTGTGCTAAATCACTTTTTTCATCGTATTTATTAATGTTTTATAGTTAGATTATAGCATGTTGACTAATTTTGTCAATAAAATTATAAGTAAATGTTTTGTAAAGTTTATATTATTTTAAGTTTTTTCGTATTTTTTTCAGATTGTATTGATTTTTTGTTTACTAAACATTATAATAAGTTTATCTTACTACAAAATTATATAAGAAGAAAAGAGGGGTGTGTTTGAAAACAATCGCGGATTTACATATGCATACCAGCGTCAGCCAGCACGCTTACAGCACTCTGGATGAGATGGCAATGGCCGCAAAGTTTAAAGGTTTTAAAGCCTTTGGCATTACCAATCACGGTCCCGGGATGTTGGACGGCGCCATGGAGCTTCACTTCCTGTGTTTACGAAACCTTCCGAACGAGCTCTACGGTATTCGTTTTTACAAGGGCGCCGAAGTGAATATCAAGTCGTATGACGGTCAGCTGGACCTGCCTGAGTCCATTTTGAAGAATCTGGATATTGTCATTGCTTCCTATCACGCGGAGGCCATCGCCCCCGCCTCACCGGCGGATCACACGCGGGGGCTCATCGAGGTCTTGAAAAATCCCGATGTGGACTGTCTGGGGCACATCGGGAATCCGGTCTTTCAATGCGACTATGAGGCCGTCATCAAGGCATGCGCCCAGGAGGAAAAATTAATCGAGATCAACTCCAACTCCTTCACGGTCCGCCCCGGAAGCGATAAGAACTGTAAAACCGTCGCCCGGCTCTGCATGGCATACGGCGTCTCCGTACTGGTCAGCTCCGACGCCCACTCCAAATACGCGGTCGGCAGCCACGACGCAGCCTTAAAGATGTTAAAAAGCATCTCCTTTCCGGAGAAACTGATCGTAAACTCGGACTGGGATCTGCTTCAGAGACGGCTGCCGTAGCCGGAAGTTAAAAAGCAACAATAAGAAAGACGCAGTGCAGAACTTCTATCTGCTGCAATAGAAGTTCTGCACCGCGTCTTTCTCTTATTATATATTCGTTATCCCTTTACACTCTTATAAAGCGCTTCCGCCTCACTGATCGTAGTGGCCTTACCCATCCGTATAAAATCAGCCAGCTCATCCAGCTTCTCAGGCACCATGAATTCCGTTCCGAGATATGATTCATAATTATCCGTGATAAAGAGAGTCTGCTCCTTCACTTTCACCTCGGCTTCCTTGGCCTCATCCGAGGCACGGCGCAGCTCAGCCTCCAGCCGTTCGATCTTCTCCCTGCTTCCGCCGGCAATCTCATCGGAAATGATGGTCTTCGTCACCTTCTCAAATGTATTTAACGCCTCTTTCTTCTTGCTGGTGATATCCGCCAGGTCCTGCTCGATCTGAGCGATTTCGTCGTCATACTTTTCCAGATCATACACAGCTTCATCCCGGTCGCGCCGGATCGCGCTGGTAATGACGCGGATCTTCTTATCGTTCGTCCGCATTAAATCGCGGATCTTCCGTCCCTGCTTAAGCGTCTCCTGGTGGCGCACCTTTGTCTTATTATTAATCAGAATATAGAGTCCTCCGAAGACAACGACAGCCACAAAATAGATCCCCGCCAGATAGTAGTTGGACTTCTGCGGAAGCAGCATGTAAGTTCCCCACGGAACCGCAAGAAAGCAAATCAGAATCGTCACCAGTAAAATCAGAAATTCTGAGAATCCTCTGGTAAAATACAGGGAGTAGTACCATGTGGATTTACAGAAACGCGGCACACGGTCCTGCTGGAACGCCGTCTTCATCTGCAGCTTCAGTTCCCGGTTGTCATCCCGCAGTTCCTTCGTCTCTTCCTCAATCCGTTCCTTCACGCCCTGGCTCTTCGCCTTCTCCCGTTTGCTCCGAACCCGCTTTAACCGGTCCTGCCCTTTTGCTATCTCCTTATCGTAGGAACCGTTAATTTCTTCCATACGCTTCTTCACAGTCAGACTGATCGCATCCGTCACTGCCTTCTTTTCCGCCTCCAGTTCTTTCTCCAGACGCTTCTCATCCAGGCGTATTTTATCCAGTGAATTTTTGCTCGCAGACAGCTCCTGTACGGCTCTGCATGCCTCTGACAGGAATCCGACCTGGTCTGTTATCGGTTGTGCCATTCGTCGTCGTCCTCCTTCGGTTTTATCCGATTTTATTCCACAAAAAACGCTAACTTGATTCTATCATATTCTATTCATTTTTACAAATTTTTAATCTCAAGTTTTTCCCCTTGCACTGCTTCCCGCCAGGATGATATAATCAACTGCATATACTTTTTATAAAAACCACAGATATACGGGAGGAGGAAGATTCTATGTTTCGCATGTGGGCTAAGATTATAAAAGACACGAGACTCGTCCGGGATACCGTTATCTGCATCTCCGATTACTCGATGTCCAGAACCGCCATGGTTTTCCAGGCTCTTGATGATATCTGCTATGAATTTGATTTGGGAAAGCCGATCTGGCTGGATGCCACCATTCACGAGTTTAAGGTTCATGACAAGGCGCGTTTTTATCAGGACAACTTTATCGAACACATTGATTTCGATTTTCTGGAAATCCAGGTCATCGAAGAATAAAGAGGGATTACGATGTTATGGAAAAGTAAATGGCTTTTGGTTCCGGCCGCCGCTCTGGCAGCCGCTTCCCTTATGGTCTCCGGCTGTTTCGGGAAAACCAGGGAACACGAACTGCAGGAAGCGGCAGACGCCATCAATGCCGCGATTGAACACGATCTGGCCCTGGACCGCTATGAATTTACGGTCTCCAAAGGTGCACTTTTCGATGAGAAAAGCTATGACAGCCAGAAGACTACGTATATCTGCGTCTCCGGGGACGGCGGCCGTGACTACTATGTTTCCACCACCTCCAGTGACAAAGGCTCCACTCTGACCGTAGAGCATAAGCTTCTTGGCGGCGATCACTATTACCGGATATTTGACAAGGAGAAAGACGAGTACCATACCCCCTCCAACGCTGACAGTGATACGGGCAGTCATCCCGAACTGCTGGAGAAAGGCTGGGTTTACGACACCACCGACAGCCCTTCCGGAAACGAAGACTATAAAAAGCGCCTGTGGATCTACGGGCACCGCATCGCTCCGGAAGACTTCGCAGAAGCTTCCATCGATAAGGATGGCGGCTGGACCACGATTTCGCTCAGCCGCAGCCCCGAGCAGATTAAGGAATCTTCCCTTCCCTCTAAGGTCATGTACGGCGAAGCGATGGACTGGTATCAGCGGGAACTGACAAAAGATGACTTAAAGCAGTATGAAAGAAGCTCTCTGGAGTCAAAGCAGAAGGAACTGGAGGAGACCGGCGCCGAGGCCACCGACCGGAATTATACGGCCGAGACATTGAAAGCCGTCATCGATTCATCGGGACGCCTGCTGACGATCGAATACTGCCTCTCTTACGATTATGGACAGGAAATCGACGGCAAGACAGTCAAAACCATCACGCAGTACAGCAATGCGGCTCTCGAGCGCTCCAATGACGATTCCATCGTTCTTCCAGAATAAAGCATGGCAAGATAAAACAGCGCTGCACATTCTTCTTATAAGAATGTGCAGCGCTGTCTGCTTACTGCTGGGTTCCCAGAGCCGCAGGATCGACTTCCTGATAGCCCTCCAGGTCTGGCGCAGTCAATGTGACCGCCTGGCCCGGATTATGATAAATAGCGTTGGTATCCATATCCACGCCAACGGTCTCCCCCTGAACCGTCATATCCATGCTCATCTTGATATTCATGCTTGAGAAATAGCCGTCTTTATTCACAACCGCTTCCCCACTGGCCGATTTGATCTTATAATCAATATCTTCCGCTCCGGCAACCGCTCCGCTCATGCTGCCCATGATATCCTGTACATAGGAGTCCATCTTTTCCGCGTCAGCCGTAAATGTGAGGATCTGATTATCTCCGTCCTTCTTCGCCTTGATTTCCTTCATATAAGAAGATTCCATGTTGGCGCCTTCTGTGCTCTGCTTTACCTGCTCCATGAGCTGGTTTAAATCCATGGCGTACTTGATCTTCTGACCCATGGTCTCCATGTAGTAATAGCCGCCTTCGTAGTACATCGTCATATCAATGTCCTGACCCGCCATCGTGGTCTTTCCGGCTGCCAGATACTTCATATCATCCGTATTCGCGCCTGTCATCTGAATATCCATGGTTGTCGATAAGTCGATGGTCTGATCCCCCTGAGTCATCGTCATGGCAGCCGTTGTCTCGATATCCATTTCCTGAAGTTCCGAAGTCTTCTTGGAAGCTTCATCATAAATCGTCCTGGCGTCTTTTCCGCCGCCGCATCCTGCCAGGGATAATACCATGGCCGCACTCAAAAGAAGTGTTAAAAATTTTTTCATAGTTTCCTCCTTATAATAAGAAATGTAATACAATACAGTATACTATATACACCTTACCAATACCAGAACTATATTCTTAAATAAAGCTGACAATAAGTGGAAGAAAGGGCATCCACAGGCATGCCCCGTGTGATTCTTACTTTTTATATATCTTGCTCCAGTAATAATAAAAAGCTTTTCTTTCATGGCCAAATCACCTATAATAGACAGTATAAAAGGACTTTATTTGGTGTTTTTACGTATGAGAAACGGCTTATTTATTATTACTTTGCGATTTCCAGGCAAGATAATTAAAAGGTCTGTAAAATTTAAAGAGGTAGCCCTATGAGTAACGAACGATTGAATTTTGATAAAAATCTTGAAACACTCCAAAAACTGAATTTCCAGCTCCTGTACGCCTCCACCTCCAAATACGAAGGCGACTGGCAGAGTCTTCCCCATACCCATCATTTTACCGAGCTGTTCTATGTCATCAGCGGCCTGGGAAAATTCCTGGTGGAAGACCGGCTGATCACGGTTAAGGAAAATGATATGGTCATCGTCAATCCCAATGTGGAACACACGGAGAAGTCTATGGATTCCAAACCGTTAGAGTATATCGTATTCGGCGTCGAGGGCCTGACCTTCTCTTTCGGCACTCCGGATGTCCCGGAAAACTATGGTTACTATAACTATTCCGCCGAAAAAAAGAACCTGCTGAATTTCTCCCAGCTGATGCTTCGTGAGATCAAGGAAAAAAAGAACGGTTACGAACAGGTATGCCACGACCTTCTGGAAGTTATTCTCATCTATATTACGAGAAATGACCAGTTCGGCATCATCTCCACGGATGCCTCCCGTATGCCCAAGGAATGCGCCAGCGCCAAACGGTATCTGGATGCAAATTACGCACAGCCGATCACCCTGGATTCTCTGGCGGATGCTACCCACATCAACAAGTTTTACTTATCGCACACCTTTTCCAAGTATCTGGGAATGTCGCCCATCACCTATCTGATCCAGCGCCGTCTTCAAATAAGCAAGGATCTGCTCACACAGACGGATTATTCGATTGCCGAGATCGCAGCCAGCACGGGATTTGCCTCGCAGTCGTATTTTTCGCAGATATTTAAGAAGTTTACGGGGATAAGTCCGAATCAGTACAGGAAGCAGAATGCGGTGCATCAATAGATGGATACTTCAAGATTTATCTATGCTCTTCATCTGTTTCTTCATCTCATACATATTATGATCCGCACGGGATAACAGATCACCGAATGCCTCCGCACTGTCCGGAGCCGATATCGCATATCCCCAGGCGATTCCCGCTTCAAACCCATTCTCTTTTCCATACGCCTCCACCTGGCCAGCTGACAGGCGGCAGCATTCCTCAATCGAGTTCTCAGGCATTCCCTCAAGCACGGCTGCGAACTCATCCCCGCCAATGCGGTAGATCCATGCATCCCTTAAGGCTCCGGAGATCGCTCTGGCAGAAAAGCGTATGTACTTATCGCCCGTCTCGTGTCCAAACTGGTCATTTACCCCCTTGAGGCAGTTCAAATCAAACATCAGGACTGCCAGCGGTTTTCCAAGCCGCAGCATTCCATCCCATTTCTGCTGCCGGCGCTCGAAGGCCTTTCTGTTCAGCACCCGGGTGAGGCCGTCCAGATCATTTTCCGCTCTGAGTAACTGAGTCTTGAGCGTCTCCTCTGTCACATCTTCCACGACTCCGCTCTTCTTCCCGTCGTCCTCACGAAAGGTCAGACGGATCCAGCGTTTTCCCTCCGGCCGTTCCAGGCAGAATACATTTTCATCCTCTGTCGGCTTCTCGCAAATCTTCTTTAAGAACGCCTGAAATTCATCCTGGTTCCTGCAAAAAGCCCGTTCCTGCTCTTTCGATAATCCCAGCAGCCGGGGAACCTGGTTCGTCATGTAGACCTTATTTCCCTTAGAGCCCATCTCATAGACTCCCACCGGAACCTCCGAGAGCTCCAGAAGCCTTGAATAACGGGTAAACCACCGGCTGATCAGCACCGCAATCCCTGCGCCTGCGCAGAGTGAAATGAGAAATGAATAGATCAGAATCTCCTGGATTCGGTGCGGATACCGAAGCAGCGCATCTTCATCCATCAGGCCGATCAGATACCACTCTTCTCCCGAAAAAGGAGTATTATTATAATACATGCCCATCTGTTTCAGACACGCATAGATTACCTCATTTCCATTATGGTTTTCCAATTGGAAAATACCGTTCTCCGCATCTTTTGCCTTAAGCTCCATAGGACTGGCCCCCTGCAGAATACGCTTCTGGAGAGCTCCGTGGGTGACGAGAGGACGGATCTCACCGTTCTCTCCGGTATGTATTCCGACCACATAGCCGTAGGAGTCCACGGCCATCAGATCGGATGGCGGCAGATATTTATACAGGTAATTCAACGAGATCTCAACGCCGAATACACCGACCGCCCTTCCCCGCTGGTCCACCAGAGGAATCGAATACGTTACCACCTCTTCCCCACCGTCATAGAGCCTGAACGGCGGACACCAATAGCCCAGCAGTTTTTCATCGCCTGCCAGCCCTATACTGCTGAATGGTTTTTCATAAAACGCACGGTTTGCATCCGTCAGCTCCAGCTGGTACTTCCATGCGGCATCCGTCACCACCTGCGTCTCCTGTGCCACATCCCAGGGACCGGCCAGGAGATAGGTATTGGAATTGCGCTCATCGACCCGGTTTGGATTGGCATTCCTGAAATAAAGAGCCGGGTAGCTGCCGTTTTCATCGTCTCCCCTGTCTAATATTAAAAATGCACCCGTGGTTTTCGTATAGTACAGCGCATTCAGCACGGTCGGGGCGGCCGCCTTAAGCAGTTCTTCCTTTTCCAGCAGTTCCCCGTTCTCATCTCTCTCTGCTTCCGCGAAATACCGGCTCAGCTCATCGGTATAGAGTTCAAAATTCGTCCAGACATTCTTCATCTCCCCTTCGATTGTCACCGCGCGGTTCTTCACTTTCTCTGAAAAAATCTGGTACGCATTCTCCCGGGACTGCCCGATTACACCGCCCAGACTCAGAAGGGCCGTCATCAACAGACTCTGAATCACAACCGACACCACAAACGTAAGCGCCAGTTTAAAGGCGATCGAATCACTTCTCACCTTTTTATTCATTTACCTCTCCAACCATTTCTCTCATTAAATCCTGATACCATTTATCAAAGTTCTCATCTTCCATAAAACCGGAAATCACTGTCTGCCTGTCTTCGCCGTTCTCCACTCTGTTATGAAGCTCATTCAGATCAAGCTCCACCTTCCGCTCCAGGGAACGGGAAAACCGTTCATTTGCTTCATACGAATTCTCAAACGGCCTTCTGACGTAGAACTTCCCTTCCTGCATCGCCTCAAGGGCCGCTGTCACGCTCTTTTTTACCGCATCTGTATTATCGCTCATCTGTACAAAATTTTCCAGCGCCTCGATAGATGACAGCGCCTGATTTTCAACCGGAATATATCCGATGGAAACGGTAAACTCAATATTCCGCTCAGGATCCGTAAACCATTTCAGAAATTCCGCGGCGGCGTACTCGGAAGCCTCGCTGGAACGGAATATTCCCATGTCCGCTCCCCTCTGAGCCATATAGCCGCTCCCTCCCTCAAAGGTCGGATAGGGCCTCACCCTGCATTCGATGGGATACTGGTTCTCCCCATCCACGATCACCTCTTTAGGAAAGTATCCGGCGCCGGCCGACGAACCGATGTAGGCCAGCAGACTGCCGCTCTTTAGCCCATCCTGATTATACACACTGCTCTTATACCAGCCGTTTATATGAGGGACGTAATAGGCATTCCACGCCTTCCTCGCGGTCTCCCTGGAATAGACAAATGAATGATTTTCCCCATCGGCGGGAAATGGATCCGCTCCATCCTGAACCGCGGTCAGCACCGCAAAGTCGTTAAAGCTGTTCATTCCCAGTAATGGCTGCCCGCCGGACCATCTATAATATTCCTCTGCCGCCGAGACAAGTCCTTCCCATGTGTTAAGTACATCATCTGAAAGTCCTGTATCCGAGCGAAACTGCTTCCAGCCCGTCTCGTTCACAAATAAAAGCTCTGTCGATTTCGCTACAGGAATCAGTTTATGGCGGCCATCTTTTCCCCAGTCACCCTCGCTGAGAAATTCTGCGCGGTACCGCCCCAGCTCCTTGGCACTGTAATACTCTTCCATTTCCACCAGGGGCGCCAGTTGATCCAGGCGGTATGCGCTGTCCGGATACGCCGTAAACACATTGGGAAGCGGGTCAGATCCGATGATCTCATTGGCGGAGTTAAACAAAGCGTCATCCAGTTCCCCGCTCGAACCAAAGCCGTAGGCATCCACGACGATTCCCAGCTCCAGCCCTTTCGTCTCATTAAATTCTGTCACCTTTTCATCAAATATCGTCTTTGCAAAAGCATTATATGCATGCCAGACCGTAATAACAGTCGGCTTTTTCGGATCCAGCACGCGCCTGCTTTCCCGGGCGCAGCCAGATACTGCGCAAACCAGCGACAGGCACAGCACCGCTATCTTCCATGTTCTTTTCCCTTTCATAGTGTCCGTCTCTCCATTTCTATTCACTTATGCCCGGAAACGCCAGCCAATCCCTGTGAATCCATCGATTCAGCAGGCTGCACCGGATTCATAGGGTTCGATGGTCTGCAGTTACCCCAACGGCTTTGATGTATGTTTATATTATATCATACACTTATTTATTGAACATATTAATTTTTTGTATAGTCTGGGAAAATTATGGATGAACTCACCCACTTTACGGAAAAAAAGGCATAAGCCGGAGCACAAAAGGGCTGCGGCAGAATCAATCATCTGCCGCAGCCTTTCTTATAATCAATATTCTGTTACTGATTCTATGAATGGATTCGTCTTCCATTCTCATCCACCCGGTATCCATCCGGTGTCACCGTATTGATAAGAGCGGCACCAAATGGAAGGTCCCCCGTTTCCATTTCATTAAAATAGTACCATTCTCTGTCTATCTGCTGCCAGCCGGTCTTCATTTCTCCTGCTGACGCATCCAAATAGTACCAGTAGCCCTTCGTACTGTCCTGAAGCCAGCCGGTATGCATACCGCCATTCTCCCGGTTCATATAATACCATTTTCCATCTACCAGATTCCACTCAGAGGCCATGTAGCCCTCCTGATCAAAGTAATACCAGACGCCCCCAACCTGTTTCCAGGAACTGGACGGATAGGAGCCATCCGGATTTTTGATCCACCATCCCTTTTCATCCTTAAGCCACTGGCCGTTCTCACTCTGCCCCGTTGTACTGCCGGTCTGGCTGCCTCCGGAAGAAGATTTTCTTGCAAGCGCCAATATGGCATTCTGAAGACGCTCTGCACTTTCCTTCACCTCGTCTTCTGTCACAGCTGCGTTGTTTAAGACTTCCAGCGCATCTGCAAGGGCCTTCTCCAATACTGCCCAACTGCGTGCGGTATAGCTTCTCTGGCTGTAATTCTGCGCCTGTTTCACCAGTGCTTCCAGTCCGGTTTTGTCGGTTTCCGACTGTTCTTTTCTCACCAGCCCGGCCATGGCGCTGTTAAGTGTGTGAACTGCCGCATCGATATCATTCTGGCTCACGATCTCCTGATTTACATAGCTCAGGGCTTGGGCAAATGCTTTTTTAAATGGCAGCCAGCTCTCAGCCGTATAATCTTCCTCTGCCAGCTTCTTTGCCTCCTCGATCGATTTTTTCAGCTCTGTCTTATCTGCCACCTCATCCGGCTGTTCCTTTTCCACCAGAGCGGTCATCGCATGGTTAAGTGCCAGCACTGCCGCATCAATGTCAGCCTGACTTCCATTCTCCTGTGCACAATTCAATGCATTGGCGAGAGCTTCCTCCAATACGGACCAGCTTTCCGCCGTATAATCTTCTTCGGACAGTTTCTGCGCTTCCTCAATCACCTTAATTAGAGCCGTCTTGTCTGCCTCTTCTTCTGCGTTGCCCTTTCCGTCCATGTACAGCTCGATTACCATCTGATTGGTACCGGCTGGTACCTTCACACAGCCAGTCTCATTGTCGAATCGGAATTCACCGGCTGATTTAATATTATTTTTAAAGACCGGGAGTTCGATGGATGCAGCTATTTCCTCATTTCCAGTAAATTCAATAGTTACTTCGGTTCCCTGTGTGGTTATGCGGTATCCCATACGTTTTCCATTGTATACAGGATAATTCTGAATCTCAATATCGTTTTCATCTTCCGCGATCCACTCTTTCGGGATCCCCCTTCCGACTATTACGGAATTATCTGCCTTTGCAGCAAGCAGGGAGTCAAACAACACCTTGGTTGCTGTCGACTGGCCCCACATATGCTGACAGGAACCGCCGCCTCCGGCTGCATGATCAAGATTCCATGGAGATGACTCTTCCGGATATGCCACGCCTTCCCACCAGCCAAACGGGCCACTCATGGATTTCTGAATCATAAACTGATACGCCTTAATTCCGGCATCCCGGTATTTTTCACCGCGAAGTGCTGTACTTCCATAACCCGCGTTGTAGGCGCTGGAGAAATATCCGTGTGGATATCCACCGAAGTTATACGGATTGTCTGTCAACTCCGCCCGGCGTTCAAAACCGGCCGCATACGTATCGTCAATCTGATCCACCATGACACCGCTCTGTTCCGCGCCGAATAAGTATCCGTCCCAGCCCCATCGGCCAAACAGGAACATGGAAGCCCAGTTTCCGTCTCGGGGATCGCTTCTCGGTCCGTCCTCATTTCTCTCGACCATGGACATTGGAATATAAGAGATTCCATTGTCAGCCATAGTTTTTTCCATTACTTGGTTTACGCATTCCAGGAGTTCTTTATATTCACGGCCAGCCCATTTCGCTTCCTCCTTTTCTCCCAGCTGCTCACAGATATAGCGGTATGTGGTGAGACCGGTCATAGCCGACCAGTTATCTGTCGTCCAGTAGCCATAAGAATCAATTGCATTGGTTCTCTTCATGATTCCGCCAGCTCCCATGTCACGGTCTGATTCCACCTTATGGGTATTTTCCCTGATCACATCAAAGTTCTCTCTGATAAATTCTGTATCTCCGGTCCGTTGCAGATACAGAGCGTAGGGCCAGCTGTACTTCCATTTCGCATCATCGTACTGGAGTTGTGCCGGAAGCGTGCTTAAATAGTCCTTTGCATACGTATAATCGCCCATAGTCAAAAGCGTAGAAACAATTCCAATCGTATCGTGATCAAACATCTCATCGTATCCATTTTCCCCTACATGAAGCGACCGCTTAACGCTGCCATCCTGCTGCGGAATATCATCACGAATAATTAGGGTATAGATATAGCCCGCTTTATAAGCATTGATCAGGGACTCATCCGGAAGCTCCGTTATTTCTGCCAGCGGCTTCAAACGGTCATTCCAGTAGTCTTTCATATGGCTGTAATGAAGGTCATAATCTCCTGCGGCTTTCAGCTGTTCCTCATCCGGCCATTCATTCGACGATCCGAACCGGTCCGCACAGATTGCATAATCGCGGACAATCGTTTCTCCTGCTGCAATCACCGCTGCACTTTCTGCCTCTTGGTTTAACGGAATCAGCTCATTGGATACTCTTGGCAGTACCATCTCACTGCCGGAGAGATTGACTGCTGTCATCCTGGAGTAAGCCACTTCAAAGTCACTTCCGTCAATTTCCACACAGTCTGCAAAATTCTCGATTTTATAGTCCATTTCTGCCTTCGTAAACTCACTGACGAAGCATGGCAGATATCCTTCTGCATTGTACCATTTGATTTTTCCGGTTATACCAGGCACGCCGAAGTTCACCATAATATTATCACGGCTTCTCAGCTTATAGCTTCCGTCTATGTACGCAATTGGTGCGTTGATGTCCCCTTCCCAGCCAAAGGAAGAAGTGAGTCCCGAATTGGTCTCATATACGAAATACGTCTTTCCCATCAGATTCAGGCTTTCAAGTGCCGCCTGTAAGAAACGATATTCACAGTAATATTCATATTCCTCCGAATGGCCGGCTTCCATCAGTTCTCTCGCCCTCGCCAGCTCGTTGCGCAACATATTTACCGTCCAGTCCAAATACAGATTGCAGTCCAGTTCTTCTGCTGTCTGAATAAGTTTACCCAGCTCGTTTTTATAGCTGTCCTTAGCCTCATCTTTTTTAAGCAGAACCGCGCTCAGACTGACGTTGCCATATCCATGGGTCTTCTTCACATAGCTTACTTCTACGGTAACCTGTTCTCCCGCCAAAACGGGTATGCTGAACAATCGGGTATTAGAATCCCCGCCTGCCTTCCAGCCATAATAGACCGCCTTTTCAGTACCATTCACATTTAAGGTTACAGCCATCTCTGAATTCCACGCACCGGAAATAAACTGCAGGATCTCATTTGTCTCCGCCTTTGGCAGAATAATTTTATAGCCCGAGTCGTCCGTAATTTCCTTGTCTACGTAATTTCCATCACCTGGTTTGTAAGTATAAACCGCGGCACTTTTGTTTCCGCTGTCTGATTCTACCGGTGTTCCATCGGTCCAGCGCAAAGAAACCTTTGCGTCACCTGCGTTGTCAATACTGTCTTCATTTCCGCGTTCAACCGCAATCAACTCGTCCACATTCGCTTTTCTCGATGTCGTGTTCTTACTCCCCTCCGGGTGGACCCAGTCCAGAGTCCCCTCTTTTGTCAGGTTCATACTGTCCGGAGCATCAAGAACCTGAATGGGATCTTTCCCCTCTGCCATATCCAGTTCGTATAATACAAGTCCGCTGAGAGAGGCATTTCCGTCACCGACTTTTTTACCGAATATCTTACAGCTTACCGTCACGCCCTCACCTGCCCGCAGCAAAACATGTACCTTGCGCACTTCTGCCGATTGGCCTGCAACAGAGGTATAACGATACAAGGGGCCACTCTCCGCATCCCGGTCATCATAAGAAGCAAAATTCAGTTCACTGGCTGCCTGCCAGACGCCTGTGATAAAAGTCAGACATCTCACCGTATCCGCCGGCTTTACAGAGAACTCATAGCCCTCCTTAAATACGCCGCCGGTCCGTGTATCATGTGTAACTGCCTTTGTCAGGGACTTAAGCGCTTTCCGTTCTAATGGATTCACTGCATTGCTGTCCGTGGCCCTGTAAGCGTTACTGTCTGTCGCCTTGACCGCATTGCTGTCCGTGGCCAGCGCGTTGCTCGGTGTCGCACTAATTTCATTCAAACGGAACAGTTTTTCCGTGTCTGATTCCGCATCCGACCAGGAAAATACCACCGGACTGTCGCTCAACGAAACATCCGTATCGGTATCTATGACAATGTCCCCGCTTCCTCCGGCCTTTCGTTCAACGCGTTCCCCATTTACATGAACCCAATCCATGGTTCCCAATTCCGTCAGATTCATCACCCCGTCTGCCTTTTCCGCCGATACCACAAACGGATCATATGGTGTTTCCGTTGTTTCGGTTTCCGCCAGTGCATTGATTGGGGACATCAGCCCCGCCACCATAGCTGCCGTCAATACCATTGAAATAACGCTTTTATAGTTTCTCTTCCTCATACCTTCCCTCCTGTTTTATAAAACTTTCTGCTTCCCCCATGGCCTCGCATAAAAATCCCCCAGCTCCGCCCGCATCAATTTCAAGAAAACTTGTCCTGTATCTCATCCGTTACCGCCCCCTCCTTTGTCACCGTTATGCGGTATCTGTCTCCATGCCACCAGATCTGGAAGGATATCTTCTCAAGACCGGCAGGAAGCCTCGGAGACACCATAAGGCGGTCTGTCTCAACCGCGCTCTTTAGACCTGCAAACTCCATTATCACAGCCTGCCACAGACATCCGCAGTTAGCGATGTGAATACCATCCTCTGTCCCCTTCCGTTCCGGAGACAAATCCACATCCATCGCCAGATTTAGAAAGTTATCCACATCTTTATCCTTTCCGAGGCGGTTTGCTATGGATAAATGTACGGCTGGCGACAGTGAGGAGTCATGTGTTGTATACGGAAGATAATAACGATAGGCACTCTCCGCTTCCTCATCCGAAAACTCTCCCGGCAGCAATGTCATGAGCGCCAGTACATCCGCCTGTTTGATACACCGAGAACGATAGATCTTCTCCTGCGATGCATACCAGCCAAATGGCTTTTTATGATCCTGCCAAACGGCCTCAAGATCAATCTCTGCATAGTCCTCAAAATCAGCGCTTTGCAGATACAGATTTCTCAAAGGATCAAAGGGGATCTCCAGCCTGTCCGCCAGATGCATAAATTCCTGGATCTCCTCCTCTTTAAACCCGGTCTTCTGCATTAAAGTCTGCAGCCATTCCGGTTCCTTCTCCCTGAAATGGTGGTACATATGGACTGCATCCTCCAGATTCTTTCTGACCATGCGGTTGGTGTAAGCGTTGTCCCGCGTCATGGGGGAGTATTCATCCGGTCCCATCACATTGATCAAGTGCGCCTTCCCCGACGCATCCCAGTCTGCCCGGCACATCCAGAATCTGGCTGTCTCCAGCAAAATCTCCAGCCCAGCCTTTTTCATGAATTCCACGTCATCCGTTGCGCGGTAGTAGTGCATAAGCCCATAGGCCACGTCGGCGGTAATGTGAACTTCATTGTCAGCATACTCCCATAGAGAACACTGTTCCGTACCGTCAAGCCCGGACTGCCACGGGTATCTGGCCCCCTTACAGTTATAGCGGCGGGCATTTTTTTTGGCACCGTTCAGCGTATGGTAACGATAAAGCAGCAAGTTCTTTGCCGCTTGCGGATTTGTGTAGATAAAGAAGGGAAGCATATAGATTTCACTATCCCAGAAATACCTTCCGTAATACGCTTCGCCGGCATACCCTTTCGCACAGATTGAGACCCTGCTGTCGAACTCCATGTTGCTTCTGATCAGATGATAGACAGAGAATCGAAGGGCCTTCTGAAGCCTGTCATTTCCTTTAATAACCACATCACTGTAACCCCATTTGCGCTCCCAAGCCCGGACATGTTCTTCCTTCAGGTCATCATAGGAACGATCTCCGATCTCCGCCAGTAAAGCTGACACCCGAATTAGTTCGGATTCACACTCTGCTCCGGTTCGTTCTCCATCTTTCGGATCCCGGCTGGTAACTACTGCAGATCTCTTTATCAGGACTGCAGCCTGGCCTTTTTCCAGTCTCAGACGTATACACCTTGCTGCCTTCCAGTGATCCCGGCTGTCCACTGTTGAAAATTCCTGCTGATTACAGCTCGAAACATCCAGCGGCGCGCCTGGATGAACACTATTCAGCACTTTCATACAGACATCGAAGCCCATCGCTGCCTTAAAATCCTGATCAGTACAAATGGTCATGCCGCATACCGGTTCACACACAATCTCCGGCTCCTCGAAATGGCGGTAACCATTCGTCGTCACATCCCCGGCGATTCCCGGTTCCAGCTCCAGATCAACCGGACCGTTTACTGCCTTCCACACCACCTTTTGAACCACAATATGCTTTCGTTCCATACTTGCAAAGCGCTCCACCTCACAGATGGCCTGTGTACCCGTTTCATCCGTATAAGTAAAGCGCCGGTTCAAAATTCCTGTCCTCATATCCAGCTCCCGGCTGTAATCCGTTATGGGAAGCTTCAGCATGTCGACCCTTCTCCCATTCACGCTCATCCCGATATATAAAACATAGGGCAGATTGATAATCACATCATTCAGAAATGGGTTTTTGCCCATAATCAGCGGAATGTAAACGCCCCATTTTGAGACCGGATGCCGCTGAACTTCCGTTGTGACGCTGGCCATGCTTCTCGTATACCGCTCATTCTGAGGTTCTCCGTCAAGTCCCTCTTCCATGGAAGCCCGGAAACTCAGATAACCGTTTCCCTGGGCCATCATTCCCTCGTATGCCTTGCTGTTGCCCCTGCTAAAATCGTTTTCCCTGATATGAAATGTGTCCATACTATCATCCTTTCACTGAGCCGCTCACCAGTCCGGATACTACCTGCTTCTGCATCAGGATATAGAGCAGGATACTCGGCATTGCTACCATAACAGTGGCCGCCATCATGGCTCCGTAGTCACTGGAAAACTGACTGGTAAAATAGTAAAGTGCAATTGGAAGCGTCCTCGCCCTGTTTCCCGTGGTCAGCGTGAGCGCAAACTGGAACTCATTCCAGCAAAGCAGAAACTGAAGGACCGCCGCAGACGCGTATGCCGGCTTGGACACCGGCATAATGATGTCCACATAGGTGCGCATGACCCCGGAACCATCGATATACGCCGCCTCTTCCAGCTCCTTTGGAATCGTCATCGTATAACTGGAAATGATATAGAACGTGGTAGCCATACCGAGACCCGCATATACGATCAGCAGTCCAAAATGAGTATCCTTAAGTCCCAGCCTGCTGATGGTCACGTACAGCGGATACAGCAGCGCGGCGCAGGGGATAAACAGAACAGAAGAATACAGAAGCCTAAACGCATTTTTCCCTCTGAATTCAAATCTCGTGACGGCGTACGCCGACATTCCCATGACAAGAACGTTTAACGCGGTTCCCACCACCGCAATCAGCAGACTGTTTACAAAAAAGCTGCCAATTGGAGCAATCTCAAAGGCTTTTCTGTAGTTTCCAAACTTAATGCCTCCCGGAAATCCCAGACTTCCGGAAATAATATCCGTATTTGTCTTTAAAGAAGACAGAAATACCCATGCAATCGGCAGAATACAGATGAGGACAATCAGAATGATAAAGAGATCGCTGAGGACTCTTAAGCCGATCTGAATCGCGCGGTTTTCCTTTTTCATAATTCTTTCCCCCCTATATATCCGATTTACCCAGCCGGAAGGCCCGGTTAAGTGTCAGTACCAGTATAAGCCCCAATCCAATCAGGTAGATTCCCGCCGTATTGGCCAGGGCAAAATTATTGTCCGTCAGCGCAGTCTGATAGATATAAAGCGGCAGATTTAATGTGGCGTTTAGCGGTCCGCCTTTCGTCGTCATCATTAAGATATCCAGTTTCTGAAGCATACTGGTTCCTCCAAGGATGGCACAGGTGCCTATGATATTGCGCAGCAGCGGTATCACGATGTAGCGGTTGATCTGCATGCCGTTTGCCCCATCCACCCTGGCCGCCTCAATCAGGCTCTGATCAATAGCTGCAATCTCCGCCAAAATGAGAATTGTAACCGTAGCCGCGTAAGGCAGCCAGATCACCGTCACGGTCCAAAATGCGGAATTTTTTTCGTAAAACCAATTTTTAAAGAATTCTGGATTTCCCGTTACTACCTGTATCACTTTGTTGACCACGCCAAACTGGGCATTAAACAGAATACCGAACATCATTCCAAGTGCGGCCGAGGAAATAATATTAGGAATCATATACACGGTACGTACGAATTTCCAGTAAAAGCGTTTCTGAGACAGAATTAACGCCACCGTGGTACCGATTGCCACGTGGACCGTGGACTGGAGCAGGATCCATACCACCGTGTTGCAGAACGCTTTTTTAAATGCCCTGTCCGACGTCATTAAATAGATATAATTTTTCAGGCCGGAAAAGGTAACCGGCTTACCGATAGACCAGTTTGCAAAGGACGATCCCGTTAAAATCACAAGGGATACACCAAATACAGTCACAAACAGAATTAGTCCTGGAAGCATAAAACATGCAATCCATCTTTTTTTAATTTTCACCGTTTCACCTTCTCCTTTAAGAGGAGGGCCCGTATCTTTTCAGACACGGGCCGCCTTCATTTATTTGTTCTTTGCTGCCGCTTCATCCATCAGCTGGCACATATCGGACGACGTGATATCCCCGGAAACAAGGCTCGGATACGCGTTGCTCATCTCTGTAATTACACTCGCATAAGCCATGTTATCCAGCGTACAGAACTTATAGGTAGCCTGGTTTCCCTCTTCGATAATCTGGCTCACCATTGGATTCTTCGCCTGGTATTCCGCCGGAATCTCAACTTCAGAAGTCAGCGGAACGGTATCGTTCATCTCCAGCATAAGCTTCTGAGCCCCTTCACCGGTCTTATACTTAATAAATTCCCAGGCCGCCTTCTGATGCGCATCATCCTTGGCACATACCATGTAGCCCACTTCGTAGTTGGCAAACGCGCCATTGTTTGGATACATTGCAGCCTTCACCTTGTCGGCAAGTCCTTCGACCGCCTTTTCCGTATCAGAGAAATCTCCATTCATCCATGGTCCATTACAGATTATGGCAGTCTCACCGCTGAGGAAATGGTTTGCTGCCGTGTTATAATCAGCGCCCACCGCGTCTTTTGTGGAATACTTCTGAAGAATGGTCTGAATCATGTCCAGCGCACCCTCGACTTCAGGAGTCTTGTATGTCTCCGGATACTTGGTATTCATGAACTGGTTTCCTGCATCGTTGGAGGAACCGATCATGGCAGCGAAAAGCAGATTGGTCGTCCAGCAGTTCTCTCCCGTCATCATGGATACCGGAGCAAATCCCGCTGCGGACAATTTATCACAGTTGCTCATGAACTCTTCCCATGTCTTTGCCGGCTGAATTCCCGCCTTGTCAAACATCTCTGAATTATAGAAATATCCAATGATCTGATTGCCATTTGCAATGGAATAAAGCTTTCCATCCACCGTATTCGCTCTGATTGCCGCGTCTCCGATCACTGCTTTGTACTCTTCATCCTCATTGATAAAGCTGGTTAAATCTATGGCCTGACCATTGGCAATTGCCAGCTCACGAACGCCGTTTTTGCCTTCTACCACATCCGGAAGCTCCTTGCTGGCCGCCAGAATTTTCATTTTATCTGCATACGCCTCATCACTGGGCAGCTCTTCAATCTTTACTTCATAGACGCCTTTAAATTTCTCGTTAAATCCCTGGATCAAAGCTGCCTCTGAATCCGCCGATAAATGAGTCCCAACACGGTAGGTCGGATAAGAAATGGTAATTACTTCTCCTGTGGTTTTCTCTACACCTGTCGTAGCAGCCTCAGTTCCCGCCGCTTCTGTCTTGCTTTCTGCTGCCGGAGATGCTGCCTCCGGTTCCGCCTTCTTTCCACACCCTGACATTCCCAATACCATAGCAGCCGATAATGCAAGCGCAGCCGCCTTTGTCAACTTTCTTTTCATAAGAGCCTCCTTCTATATTCTTTTATTTGCTGTTTTGTAAGATCTGAGTTTATTATACTTATTTTCTGCATCACGGTGAATGCAGGATTCTGACTTGAAATTACGTTATCTTTACCCTTTTTCTGCATCATCCGGTTAATTTCCTGTTTTATTTGAACTTTTTTTACGTTTCTTTCAATATTTTTACTACTTTGCAATTCATATTTACTTTTTATTATATTTCTTCTAAAATTACAGGTAAAGAAGGGGATCTTTTCGTATTTACAGGGGGAAATGAGGGGCACATGACAAAAAAATCAATTACAATCCGCATGAAGATCATCAGTTCGGGAGCGCTGCTGTTGACGCTGGCCGGAATCTGTATCGGAATCTATTTCTGGTACAGCTGTTTTCATATCTTAAGAGACGACGCCTATGAAAGCCTGGAGCAGTCTGTCAGCAGCCTGCAGGAGAACATAACCAACAACTTCTCCCTCATAGACAACACGCTCTTTACTTTTTTCAGCACCTCCACACTTCGAAAATGGAAAGATAATTCCATTACGCTGGATAAGGATGATTTCCGCACAGTCAACAGCATACGTTCTGATATTACATACAGCCTTAACTTTAATACGGCGTGGCAGTCTAAGTTTATCGATTCCACCTATCTTTTTATTGATGATACCGCCATTGCGCTTAACTCCCGGTACTTTGTAAAAGGGGACTCTCAGAAGCAGCGTTTTCAATCCATCTATGACCGGTTTAAGGATAACGACAATGGCACTCCCTTCATCCTACCGGATCAGGAAGACTCTTACGTTTATATCATGAAGCGTTTTTACAACAACACCATGACGGACTCCATCACCTTAATGTCCGCCGTTTCCCCCACATTTTTTGCAGGCAAGCTTTACGATCTGTCTGAAGATATCTCCGGTTATTTGATTGATGAGTCCGGCAATGTCTATTTCAGCAACGAGGCAGCCATGGTCGGTGGTAATCTGTTTGCAAATTCCACCACCTTCCGGAGCATTTCAGGAAAAGAGGACAGCTATTCTACACTTTTAAACAGAGAGAAGACAATTCTTATGCACCGCCCGCTGGGAGACACTCCCTATGCCATCATCGTATCCATAGCGGAGTCCTCTCTTACAAAAGATCTTAAGCAGTCTATCTTTAATCTTGTACTCATTTTTGCTGTAATCATCGCAGTATTTATCGCGCTCTCCACCGTTCTGCTCTCCGTCTTTACGCGTTTCGTCAAAGATATGGAAAGCCGTCTGAACCTGATCCGCGATAAAAATTACGATGCCAGAATGCCCTCCTACCATGAGTCCGACTTAGACAACATCAGCAACACCTTTAATCAGATGGCCGGGGAGACCCAGCGTCTCATCCAGACCGTGTATCAGGAGCAGCTGCTGAATAACGAGATGGAGATTAAACTGCTTCAGTCACAGATGAATCCGCACTTTCTGATGAATACGCTGGCAGTAATCAGCACGACCGCGCTTCTTCACGGCGATAAGGAACTTTATCACATGGTGCACGCGCTCAGTGGATTTCTAAACACTTCGCTGGCGGATATCTCCTCTAAAAATGCACTGATCACCATCGAGGAAGAGATGGCTTATGTAGACTGTTACCTTTACCTTCAGCAGGTGCGTTTTCAGGAGAAGCTGAGTTTTTCCATTCACGTCGATCCGGAACTTTCCCAATGCTGCATACCGCGCCTTACCATTGAACCGCTGGTGGAAAACGCGGTCGTTCACGGCATAGAAAACACTGTGGATACCAGCACGCTCTCCGTTACCGTGCACCGCGTGCAGGATCTCATTGAAATTATGGTAAAGGACAACGGAATCGGCTTTGATTACGAGGCGGTTATCGTCAGGAAAGAGGCTCCTGACAAGGATGGCAGCCATCATATCAGTATTCATAATATCAATGAACGGCTTAAGAATATGTTTGGGGAAGAATACGGAATTTTCTATGAGACCAGGCCGGGCTGCGGGACCATCGCGCGGATCCGCATACCTGTCATTACGGATAAGGGGGAGTATCGATGATTCAGGTTTTAATTGTAGAAGATGAGACTATCTTAAGGAAAGGTATCGTTTCTCTGATCGACTGGGGCCATTTAGGATGTGAAGTTGCCGGCAGCTGTGAAAACGGGAATGCTGCCTTGGAATTCCTTAAATACCATGCAGTTCAGTTAATAGTCACAGACATTAAGATGCCCGGCTTAAACGGGCTCGAACTGAGTGAAATAGTGCGTAGAGAGCATCCGGAGATCAAAATCATTCTCCTGACTGCCTATGCCACCTTTGAATGGGCAAAAAAAGCGCTGACTATCGGAGTTCACAGCTATATCATCAAGACAAATTTTATTGAAGAATTACCGGAAGCCGTGTCCTCTGCCGTCTCCGATATCTTAAAGGACCGTAATACTCTGGCGCTTCCCAACCACGATCAGCTTAAAAACCTTATATTTTCTGGCTTGATTGACCGTTCCATTTCTGATGAAAGCCAGATCTGTTACTGGTTCAACTACTTTCATCTGACCCTGGACCATGACTTTTTAATGCTCACCGAGCTCCTCCTTGCCCCTGATTTAGAGCAGGAAAAGAAGCAGAAGTACATTACATCGTTTGACAATTTCTATCGGCTTGCATTTCAGAAATTTGATATTTTTCCGGTATGGCTTCAGGAAAATTTTGTACTGTCAGTGATTCATTTCCAGTCAGAAAACCCGGCCGATGCGCTGCAGTCCATTGTTATTGTATGCAATGAAATTCTGTCTACCGCCAAAAACTTTATGCCCTTTAACTTAAATATTGCAATCAGCCGTCACTGTTTAGGCGTGACCGATTTCTGGCCTTCCTATACAGAGACCAGCAACCGTTTAAGCTGCTGTACCGGAAGCAACACGCTGTCTCTGGCCGACCGGGAAGACGACTGCCCGCCTCAGAATCAGCAGCTCGATCTGCCCGCTCTCACAGAGTATGCTATGGACTGTCTGCTGAGCCATCAGCCCGAACTGTTAAGCTCCAGGCTGGATCAAATTCTCCAGGATTATCAGAATACCGTAAGGGACTTAGGTAAGACGAAAATTGAAATGCTGCAGCTGGTTTCAGCAATTTTCCGGCGTCTGACGGACCATGATATTAATATGAAAAATATTCTGAACATGGAATCGGAGACCTACCGGGAGCTCCAGGTCTGTCGCTCCCTAAACGCGGTACACGGTATCCTTCACACCCTGTTCGAAGCGGTAAACGTCATGGATATCGCCCCCTATGCCAATCAGAACTATCTGGTGAAAATGACCGATGCCATCATTCATGAACAGTATCAGAACGTGCTAAAGCTGGAGGACATCGCCAGCCAGCTCCACGTCAACAGCAGCTATCTAAGCCGGCTCTATAAGAAAGAAAGTGGTGATTCTGTCATCACCTCACTGAATAAATACCGCATCCGCGTGGCAAAACAGCTTCTAAAAAAACCGGAATACAAGGTGTCGGAAATCGGTCAGTTGGTCGGGATTGAAGACCCTGCGTATTTCACTAATGTTTTTACCAAGTATACAGGCATGAGCCCACAGAAATACAGAGACACCCAGGCCTAAATATCTAAAAAGCCTGCGTTTCATAACTTCTCCCAGTTACGAAACGCAGGCTTTTCCTTCATACTCTGCTATTATTCTATTTTACAATCTCTTTAACAACTCTTCTCTTTCTTTCTCATATCCAGGCTTGCCCAGAAGCGCAAACATATTCTTCTTATAGCTCTCCACGCCTGGCTGGTTGAACGGATTGACACCCAGAATATAACCGCTGACACCGCATGCATACTCGAAGAAATAGAATAACTGTCCTAAGCAGTATTCGTCCTGTTCCGGGATCTTTACCATCAGGTTCGGTACATCGCCGTCTGTATGGGCTAAGATCGTGCCGTTCATGGCACTCTTGTTGACGAAATCCACATTTTTGCCTGCTAAGTAGTTCATGCCGTCCGTATCCACTTCTTCCTTCTGAAGCAGGATCTCGGCCGGTGATTCTTCGACATTCAGCACGGTCTCAAACATCACACGGGAACCGTCCTGGATGAACTGGCCCATGGAATGTAAATCCGTGGTTAAATCCACAGCTGCCGGGAAAATACCTCTGCGGTCTTTTCCTTCGCTCTCACCAAATAACTGTTTCCACCACTCGGAAACGTAATGAAGGCTTGGCTCATAGTTGGCCACAATCTCAACAGCCTTGCCTTTTCTATGTAAGATGTTGCGCACGGCTGCATACTGTAATGCGGAGTTGGACTCATATGGAGTCTCAAGAGCCGCCTTTCTTCCTGCCGCAGCACCTTCCATTAATTTATCGATATCAGCGCCTGATACTGCAATCGGAAGCAGGCCGACCGCTGTCAGGACTGAGAAACGTCCACCTACGTCATCCGGCACGACAAAGGACTCATAACCCTCTTCCGTCGCCAGATTCTTAAGTGCACCCCTTGACTTGTCCGTCGTAGCGTAAATTCTCTTGTTCGCCTCTTCACGGCCATACTTCTCGGTCAGCATCTCCTTGAAGACACGGAATGCAATCGCCGGTTCTGTCGTTGTACCGGACTTGGATATGATATTAACGGAGAAATCTTTTCCTTCCAGCACATCCTTTAAGTCGTGGATGTATTTGCTGCTGATGCTGTTGCCTAAGAAATAAATCTCCGGAGTTTTGCGTTTTCCCTTCGGCAATACATTATAGAAACTGTGGGATAAGAACTCAATGGCCGCTCTGGCGCCTAAATAGGAACCGCCAATACCAACTACAAGAAGTACATCAGAATCGTTCTGAATCTTGGCCGCCGCTTTTTTTATTCTCTCAAATTCTTCCTTATCATAGTCTACCGGAAGATCAATCCAACCTAAAAAATCATTCCCTGCGCCGGACTTGTCCATCAGCACATCTCTTGCACACAACGTTGTGGCTTTCATATTTTCCATCTCTTCTGCTGAGACGAAGCCTGCTGCTCTGGAATAATCAAATACTACTTCTTTTCCCATTTCTATCATTCTCCTTTTCCTTTTGTTTCAGGTTATAGAATGCCTGTTCAGGAACAGTATATCATAAATCCCCTCCAATTGCGATACAATTTTCCTTTCTCTCCCAAATGTTCAAGTCAGATATTCATGCAGAATCTCCCCAATAAGCTTTAATTCATCGGGGTTCAAATCCTTCAGCCAGTCCTCCTGCTGTTTTACGCTTCTTCCCCGTTCGCGGCTCGCCGCTATCTGTTCCAGACTCTTCTTTAAATAGTCCACATCCCGGATGGATCCTTCCATCTCTGACGGCCCGCTGCCGCTCCGCGCCATTTCCTGCGCCATATTCTGATTACCGGCAATTCCTGACGCCTCGTCAGATGCCATTCCCATACCGGTTTCTGCCATAATATTTTCCTGTATAATACCGCCCTGCCTTCCATCTCTCTGCCTTCCGTCGGAACGGCCGCTGTTCTGTCTGCGAGCCTGCGATTCCGCCTTCAGCTGGTTTTTCATGCGCTCCGTCCTGTTTCTCTGCTTTCCCCGCACGTTTTCCTGTTGCTCCGGCTCTTCTGCCTGTCCTGGTGCAGTACCTGCTGCCACGGGATAGATCGACCGGATATTTTCACGGGTTTCCATATGAGGCCCCGATATTGCCTGTGTTTCATCTCGTTCCTGATCCAAACGGTAGATCAGCGTATTTTCCAGATAATTATCGAGCGCGGTGAACAGCTGCTGTTTCTTGTCCGCGACTCCTGCCCCGTGGTCTACAAGGATTGTAAAAAGCCCTGCCAAAATTCCCATGGAGCCGTACAGTACTATGTAATAAGGATCGGTACGATACCAGTATGCGCCAAACGCCGCCGCCCCTCCTGCGAGGAAACAAAGAAGCGTCATCTGATTGGAAAAGGTGTTCCATCCGTTAAGCGTCATACGCATAAATCTGAAATCATACATCTGCCTCTCTAAGTAAGGCTTTATTTTCGGAATCCCCTGATTCATCTGATAGTTGCTTTCTGTCTTCTGCTTAAATGCACGAAGATTCTTATTCTTCGTCAGTGACATGTTGTCCGTTTCTTTAATTAATCTTTTGTAGAGGTTACGTGTAAGCCATCTGGTCACGACTCCAAGGCCGCATACGGCTGCAAGCACGTACAGCGCTTTGCCTGTCTGTAAAAATTCCAGCATAATAATAGCTCCCCTTTCTTCCCGGTTGTTCCGGTGATAGGATTATTATAACCACCGAAACTTCCTTTGGGAAGATGAGAGAGCCTAGAATCGTTCGTCAAATCCCGTCAGGATTCGATTCTTAACTTAACATGAATACCTTTCTGCAATGGCTAAAATCAGGTTTACGGAATGGCGCACCGCCTTTACCTCAAACTCGCTGTAGTCCATGGTTGCGCTGTTATCAGCCTTATCTGAGATAGCCCTGATAATCAAAAATGGAACGTGGTTTAAGTATGCCGCCTGAGCGATCGCCGCCCCTTCCATTTCCGTGCAGCAGCCTCCAAAATTTTCCGCAATCCAGTCTTTTTTAACCTGATCGGAAATAAACTGATCCCCGGAAACGATCCTTCCAGTAAAAACTCCAATGTCAGGATTCACTTCCTTACAGCACTTCATAGCCAGATTCCGAAGCGTTTCATCGGCCGGAAATGAGAATTCTTCCATCTGCGGAATCTGCCCCACCGGGTATCCAAACCCCGTCGCATCCATATCATGCTGCGCCGTATCGGTGGAAAGCACCACGTCGCCGATCTCGATCTCATTTCTCAAAGAACCGGCGATTCCCGTGTTGATGACCGCATCCACACCGTAATGGTCTACCAGAATCTGTGTGCACACCGCCGCGTTCACCTTGCCGATTCCTGAACGGACCACCACCGCCTCTTTTCCCTTAAGCGTACCTTTATAAAAATCCATGCCGGCCATAGTCTTTACTTCCACACCCTGCATTGCCGCTTTTACTTCCGCCACTTCCACATCCATGGCTCCGATAATTCCTAACATAGAGCGCCTCCTTATTTTTAAGTTCCCATCCCGGGTACTCTGCATATATTGAGTATTATAACTGTTTTCGTCTCTGTTGACAATCCATTCCCTTATTCGGTATAGCGATAAAAATAATAAAGACTGCTGTATAATTACAGGGAACCGGCAGACAACAGGACTAAAAATCAGTAAATAATAGTCATGGAGGAACGATATATGGTTTATAAAACTCACGGCGTATGTTCGCAGGAAATTAATTTTGATATCAAAGAAAACAAACTCACCAATGTCCGCTTTGTAGGCGGCTGCTCCGGCAACGCCCAGGGACTTGGCCGTCTCGTGGAAGGTATGGACGTTGACGAAGCCATAAAGCGCCTCGATGGAATCCACTGCGGTCCCAGACCGACCTCCTGTCCCGATCAGCTGGCGAAAGCGCTGAAGCAGTATAAGGAGTCCCTTACCTAAAAACGGTTTATGGTACGCATTACATAAGCGCAAAGACAGAAAAAAGGTTCCGGGCTGCCGTAAGGCGGCATGCTTCTCTATTCCCGGAACCTTTTCCAGCTCTGCTACAGGCATCCGTCCTGGACGCCGTCAATTATTACTTTCTCCTCGCTACCGGCCAAGTAATCTGCATTCATCATTCAATCCTCGCCCCGTCAGCTCCCACTTTCATTCCATCCGGAGTTACCGTATCAGCATACATGGCGCCATAAGGCATTGCCGTGCTTCCGGTCCATTTCCAGCCGCCATTTCCGTCTGGCAGCCATGTTCTGTTATAGCCAACCGGATTAAAATAATACCGTTTTCTTTCTACTTCCGTCCATCCTGTCACCATAACCCCATCCTGAGGATTAAGATAATACCAGTAACCGTCTTCCGCAAGCAGCCAGCCTGTTCTCATGGCGCCATAGAAGCCGTCATGTTCCGGGTTTAAATAATACCACTTACCATTTTCCTCAAACCAGCCGCTGAGGAGACCCCCCTTCTCATCAAAACGGTACCACGCATTTTTTCCGCTGCTTTCTGCATAGATCCATTCCGAAACTGCAGATAAGCCATTGGCTTTCTTAAAACTCCAGGAACCGTTTTCTGTCTGATACCACGACCCGGACTGCGGCTGCTGTCCGCCGTTTATCACTCTGCCGCTGCCGGAGGAGCCGGATGAAGAGCCGGACTGACCGCCTGCCTCAACCGTAACCTGGAACTCGTCTGTATAAACAGCACCGTTCCAGCGGTAGATTACCGTCACCGCTTCTGACCTGCTAAAATCACTGGAAACCTCGTACTCTCCTTTTAAAAGAACCTTCCTGGCTGCCTCAGCCGAATCCAGGGCATTTACCCTCAAATACGCCGTCACTTCCATACCTGCGCCGTCAAACGCATCATATTTCCTGTACGTCATTTTATCCGGCATCTTTGTCACTGCAATATGAGATACTGTAAAGCCGCTTCGTATGGTATCCGTCGGATCTGATACCAATTTTCCTGCATATTGTGAGGCGGTTACTTCCACCCGGATCCGGTGTCCCGCATCTTCCTTCCGGATAGAATAGCTCTTCCCAGAAGCACCATCTATCCTGATTCCATCACGGTACCAGAAGTAAGAAAGGCCCTTTTCCGTCTGTGCTCCAGTAAGTTCTGCCCTCAGAGTCTCCCCTGCCACCGGAAACCCGCTGATCACCACTTCCCCTTCCAGGTTCTCTGATGTTACCATAACTTCCAGTTCTGTATCCGCTTCCCTGTAAGAAATTGTCACCACTGCTTTTCCGGCATCCTGGAAATTGTAAGACGTATCGTATTCACTGTCTGACAGAATCTTTCTGGCCGTACTTGGCGTGGCATTGGAGGCACTGGCTTTTAAATATGCCGTTACTTCCATACCGGTCCGGTCAAACGTCTCATCTCTGCCATATACCATCCGGTCAGGATTCTTCGTAACCCCAATCTTCGTAACCGTATATTCCTCTGCTATCTTCGGGGTTGCTTCCGATACGATAGAGCCTTCATAGACCGGCGAGGTCACTACTGCATGAATTTTATATCCTATCTCATCATCTGTCAGAATATAGCTTTCCCCTTCTGCCCCGTCAATCAATTCCTTTCCTCTGTACCAGGCAAACGCAGGCTCTGCATCCTCTCTGATACCAAACAGTTCTACCGTCAGCTCTTCCCCCGCCACCGGAAAACCGGAAATAACCGCTGCGCCTGTCAAGTATTCCCTTGTCGTTCTGAACTGGCAGCTTTTTAAACGTGACCACAGGTCATATTCATTTTTCACCGCCGCCAATACCGTATACCCGGTATCCGCTTCGAGGCCTTCTGCGGACAGCGTCACTACGTTATTGGCATCAGCTTCCGCTATACCTCCAGCCACACACTCTCCATCAGAAACCATCTGCTCCAGTTCCAAAGCACTGGAGGGTATCTCTGTTTCCTCTCCTATAACCGCATACAATATTTTCCCATTCATATTGGAAACAACGCTGATCAATGCTTTAGAGGCATTCGAGGCTGTAGCCGTAACGGAAAATGACGCAGGAATATTGCGCTTATCCCAGGAAAATGTGGGGTGATCCACCCCTTCCCTCCAGGTAACCCGTGGATTCTGACCCGCCTTCTCATTCAGCCTGCTGACAAAAGATGTACCTGTCATAGAATCCATCTTTTCCACATCTTCTTCCGCAAACGGATCGTAATCCCCTTTTTCAATCATAAAGGCCGGCAAGTACTGATCCATCTCATCTGATTTTTCGTCCGGCTCCATATAATAGCAGTTTGAAATTTCTCCAATTCCAACCATTACACCGATATATGCAAAATTATCAGGAGCTTTCGGAGCACTGACGGAAACCGGCTTTACGAAACAATTTTTTATCTGAAGGCCGCTTATTCCATTTTGCTCTGTATAGTCAAGCCCAAGAATTCCGGCGGGTATTAAAATGCCATTAAGATTTGATATAGATCCGTCAAAGTAGCAGTCGGATATCAATGAGCTCCCCTGATAACTTCCACCGTTCCATGCACCGACAATTCCTCCCAGGGATCCATATATATCTCCTGCTTCTTTTTCATTTTCAGCGCGTATATTCGCCGAGGAGTAACAGCCCGTGATGTCTCCCTTACCTGCCACAAAACCAATCAGGCCTCCGGCATTAACCCGGTCTTCATTTGTTATGACAGAGCCGGTTGTGTAGCAATTGAGTATCTTAATGTTGCTTGTGAACGCGCCCAATATTCCATGGTAAAAAGTGCTGTCGGACTGAACAATCTCGGCGTTCTCTATTCCCAGATTTTGTATGGTCCCTCCTGTTATGGAGGAAAAAAGGCCATTTCTGTTCGGTCCAGTAACTGTTAAGTTTCGAATCACATGATGATTTCCATCAAAGATACCTGCAAAAGCGCCGGAATTCGACTGATTTAAGCCATATAATGCAATTGGCGTCCACTCAATACCCGCTAAATCAATGTCTGCCATTAACCGAATCGTTTTCCCCTCAAAGCTTCTCTTGTTATTGCGGTCATTCGTCAGCTGTGCAAATCCCGCTAATTGTTCCGCAGTGGATATCTCATAAACAGGTTCCATTTCATTATACCATGTAATATCCGTAGTCCCATCCCACACATCCACCACACTCTGCCGTTCGTCTGCCATAGCAGTTACCTGTCCGCTGGGTGAAAAACCAGATATCAAAACCGCTGCTGCCAATACAATTCCAGTTACTCTTCTACCCTTCATAAGTCATTCTCCTTTCACTGCCAACATGAACAAATTCGTTCATGTTCCCTTAAACGACGAAATGCGAACACGTTCTTCACGTGTTCGCATTTCTGGCATCTGTTTTATGCTGTCTTCATTATATCAAAGCGGCTAAAGGAATGCAATGAAATTCTCGTTTTCAGAATAGCCTGTTTAATGATATTGTTAAACTTATCGTCTAATTCTCACCGTGTTTCCTGCAAGCGCTCTAAAGTCCAGTGTAATCTCATTTCTGTCCGCCGCTATTGACAATCTGTTCCCTTATTCTGTATAATTGTAAAAATGCAGGGACAGATAAACGAGACAGAAAACGAGTAAAAAGAAAAGAAATTTGGAGGAATGATTCATGATTTATAAAACACACGGCGTATGTTCACAGGAAATTAATTTTGACGTACAGGACAACAAACTCACCAATGTCCGCTTCATCGGCGGATGTTCCGGAAATACACAGGGCCTTGGCCGTCTGATCGAGGGGATGGACGTAGACGAAGCGATCAAACGTCTCGACGGCATTCACTGCGGCCCCAGACCTACCTCCTGCCCGGATCAGCTGGCAAAAGCACTGAAGCAGTATAAGGAATCCCTTTCCTGATGCGAATCCGGATCTGATGCCGTATACAGTTCTACATACGCAACCAGAAATACCGAAAAACAGAGAAATCGCACAGATAATCAGCACTGTATGCAACAGGCCGCAGCGGTCATCCGTATAATGGATGACCGCTGCGGCCTGCCTTTTTTCCATCTTTATCCAGTTCTTCATAAATATTTAAGAAATGGGACGTTCTTGCACTGCAGTTTTTTCTGTGCTACGATATACTTTCGAAAGAAAGGAGTTTTTATCTATGGCAATACCCAAAAAGAGTTCCATCCTGTCGGCGGCTCAGGAGAGTATACGCAAAAATCTGAAATTCGCCACTCTGTCATTTCTGTTTATTATCGCTTACGTCAATGTGTTCCAGAAAGTATTCGGAGCAGAAAATTCCATTGTCGGAGTTATCTTTGCCATCATGATGTCGGCCTCCATGGTCCGCGACTTAACCTCCACACCATTTAAGCATCTGCTTGCGCAGTCTGCGGTCCTGGTGCTGATGGCAGCTGCCGCCTGTCTGGTTGTCACATTAAATCCATGGATCGCTCTTCCAATCAATTTTATCATGATTTTTTTAATCCTGTATCTCTATACGTATGAATACTCCGGACATCTGTATTTTCCTTATATTCTGTCCTACCTGTTCCTGATTTTCATATCCCCCTCCAGCCCGGAACAGCTTCCAAAGCGGATTATGGCCATGGTGACGGGAGCAGTCTGTATCATCCTCTATCAGCTGGTCATGGGACGGAATCGGGCCGCGGAGACGGTTTCCGACGTACTTCTTACGCTGATCGGGGAGGCAAAGCAGTACATATCCTGTCTCTTATCCGGCAGCGAAACACCGGAAAGTCTGGAAGATGTCCGAAAGAATATCCGCCGCCTCAGCCGCATGGTCTACGACAGAAGGCGTAAAGAGCTGTGTATATCCGATGCCAACTTTGCCGTGGTCGATTCCGGGCGCGGCCTGGAACACCTGCTTATTCTGCTGTCTCAGACCGAACATCCGGAAAAATACCAGGATATGCTGGAAAAGACGCTGGTCCAGCTGGACCACTTTGAGGCCTATGTAAATATGAAGACCACGGCTCCTCACCTCATTGCGCGAGATGATTTTATTACGGATGAGAAAGACCTGCATCAGGCAGAATTTTACGACAGCCTGGAGTACATCAGAAATCACCTGGTCCATATGGCGGATCCCGATAAGAAGTCAAATTTCCGTCCGACCCTGCTCTCTCTTTCCATCCGAATTCAGGCCGCATTAAAAATCAGTAAAGTACGCGTCATCTACGCCCTGCGGGTTGCGCTTCTGCTGTCACTCGCAACACTGCTGGTTAAGAGCCTGAATCTTCCTCACGGAAAATGGCTTCTGTTTACCCTTGCCTCAGTCTCTCTCCCTTATGCCGATGATGTGGGGCAGAAGGCCGGGAAACGTTTCTTCGCTACCGTGGCAGGAGGCGTCTTCAGCGTGATTCTCTATTCCCTGGTTCCATCTCCGGCCGGCCGGACCGCCATCATGATGCTGTCCGGCTACTTAAGCTTTTATTTCTCAGATTACACGGGAACATTTGCCTGTTCCACCATCGGAGCGCTGGGCGGCGCGGTGTTTATGAACGCATTTGGCTGGGCGCCTGTAGGGAGGATGCTGCTCATCCGTCTGGCCTACGTGCTGGCTGGAATTGTGATCGCCTACGCCGCTAACTGCCTGCTCTTCCCCTACCACCGCAGCACGGCCACTGAGACCCTGCTGAAAAAATACGATTTCGCCTCCAAACTGCTGTCAAAGATCTGCCGCCAGGGCGTAACCGACACGCAGTTTTACTACCATCTGGTTATCCAGTCCCAGCTGATTGAGGAAAAACTGTACCAGAATACCTCCGGCGAGGAACGGGTGCTGCTGCACGACAAAATCTCGGAATGCCGGGCGCTGGTGCGGGAGGCTCACCGAAGTTATCCGCAGACGGAAGGCTTAATTTCACAATAAATAAAAAGTATTTGACAAAGTCAACTATTAAGAATATAATTTGACTTAGTCAAATACTTTTTATTTGCTTATTTTTAAGTTTTAATTGAAAGTTAGATTGAAAATTGAAAGGAGCGCTTCCCATGCCAGATTCTCTCGCTTATTATATTACTGCCTTAAGAAAAGATTTAAATGCCTATTCCGATGCCAGACTCAAGCAGTACGGTCTTACGGATGGCCTGTTTTATTATATTATTTACATTGGTAAAAATCCCGGTTGTTCACTCAGTGATGCCGCCCATTTTCTCAGGGCAGACAACGGGCATGTGACCCGGTGCATTGGCAAACTGGAACAGTTAGGCTACGCAGTCCGCACCCGCGACACCGTGGATCACCGGCATTACCATTTAACGCTTACAGTGCAGGGGGAAGCCATTTTCAAGGAACTTCACACTCTGCTTCATGACTGGGATGAGATCGTCTGCCGGAACTTGAACGACGGGCAGAGAGAACAGCTTTTGGAATTGCTCCGGCGTGTCTGCACCCGGGAAGGCAGTAAAGGAGGGCAGAACCATGTATGAGACTATTAACAGCCCTTTTAAACTGGGAAATGTAACCCTAAAAAACCGAATTATCTTCGCCCCCACCTCCATGGGCCTTAAGGAAGAGGAGTACCTGGAAAAACTGGGCGCCATCGCCCGGGGCGGAACAGCCATGATCATCATCGGGGATGTGCCTGTGCTGAAGAGTCCATTTCTGTCCCTGTACAGCAAGAAAGGATTTCTCCGTTACCGCCGGATCACGGAAACGATTCACAAAAACGGCGCCCTGGCGGCCGCCCAGCTGCACATGTCGGACTCGCAGTTCCGCAGTCTGATCAAATATCTGCCGGGCATGATCACCGGAAAGATCAAACCGGATGAGATGAGAGTCCTTTTAAACGATACGGTATCCGGCTATATAACCGGCCTGACCGACAAAAGAATTGCCGAGATCACACAGGGCTTTGGCAAAGCGGCCGTTTTAGCAAAGGATGCCGGGTTTGATGTCATTCAAATCCACGGCGACCGGATGTGCGGAAGTTTTTCTTCCTCCATTTACAATCAGCGCACAGACCGGTATGGAGGAAGCGCGGAGAACCGGGCACGTTTTGCCTGTGAAGCAGTCGCCGCCGTCCGGAAAGCACTTCCCGATATGACCATCGATTATAAGCTGGCAGTCCGCCAGGAAGATCCCCATTATGGGAACGCCGGAGTGCTGAAGGAAGAGCTTCCGGTCTTTGTTCCGCTTTTAGAGCAGGCTGGCGTGAACAGCTTTCACGTCACCCTGGCCAACCATTCCGACTTAAACGATACCATACCACCGGCCTCACATCCCTATTTTCACGGGCAGGGCTGCTTTTTACCCTTCTGTGATGAGGTCAGCCGTCTGACCGATTTACCGGTCTGCGGAGTAGGGCGGCTCTGTTCTCCTGATTTCGTGGAAGAACAGTTGAAATCAGGACGAATCCAACTGGCCGCCATGAGCCGCCAGCTGATCGCAGATCCCGAATGGGTTAAGAAAACCGCAACAGGCGCCGGTTCCCGGATTTTCACCTGCACAGGATGCAACCGGGAGTGCCTGGGAGGTATGCAGGCCCATAAAGGAGTGCATTGTATTCGGGATCGCATAAAAACTGCTAATGAATCACTCTGCCATGAAAGGAAGGTCTTACCATGAAACATTCAAAACTCTATGCCTGTCTCTCTTACTTAAGTATTTTGATCATCATCCCGGCTTTTGCTGCCGGAAAAGATTCTTTTGTCCGTTTTCATCTGAACCAGGGATTGGTTCTGTTGATCGCAAACATTCTGTTCGGCTGCATCTCTTTTATTCCGCACATGACTTTAATCGGCGATCTTTTAAACTGCGTCGTTCTGATTCTGGCTGTTATGGGAATTGTATCCGCCTTTCAGGGGCAGAAGAAGAAGCTGCCAGTTATTGGCAGGATTCAGTTGATTCGGTGATGGTAAATATAAAAATAAAATAGGAAAGGCCGGCATCCAAATGGATACCGGCCCCATGCCTACAGATTCTCTGCAAACGTCCTGACCTGTGCAAGCGCCGCTGACTGATAGATACTTCCCTTCTCTACCATACCAGGCGCCGTAAAAGCTCCTTTATTCTCCCACTTCAGGTAATCGCAGATGTCCTTTAACTGGGCCTGGGCTGCGTTATAGACCCCCGGTGAGCCGGAATCCAGCAGCATGGCCGCCGAAGTGATGTGAAATCCCGTTTTGGCACACGCATACATCCGGTCGATAAAACACTTGATCTGCGCCGAGATATCGAACCAGTAGATGGGCGATGCCAGCACCAGCATATCCGCCTTATGTACATCCAGCAAAATCTCATTCATATCATCATTCTGCACACAGACGCCGTCATGGGTAAAACAGTACTCGCAGGCCAGACAGGGGCCTACCTTCAGCCGGCTTAACTTCCGCACGGTCACCTCGTGGCCGTTCTCCTTCGCGGCCTGAGCAAACGCATCTGCCAGTATCTCTGTGTTACCGCCTTTTCTCGGGCTTCCCGTTACTACTAAAATGTTCATATTAAAGCCTCCTTCTCCGCTGACCTGCCACGATGCTTCTATGATTAGTATAGGTGGATTGGGGCTGTTTTTCAAGTGTTTTTGGGTGTCTTATTTATTCATTTCCCGACAAGGGACCTTCTCCGAAATAGTATTGTCCGGAAGATCCGATTGTTCTCATAAATGTTCTTATATAGTTGGTCAGTTCTTCCTCCACTCCCATGCAGAGATGCATATAGTCCACTCCCGGATTTTCATTCATCTGCTTCTCGATTGACCGGCTCCCTATGCCAAATGCATCCGTACACACATTCACCTTATTAATACCGCAGGCTACAGCTTTCTTTAAATTCTCTTCTCCTGCACCTGAACCGCCATGCAGTACAAGGGGCATGTTAAGAATCTTCTTTAAAAGACGTATTCTTTCAAAATCCAGTTTAGGTGTCTTTCCTTTCGGATAATTCCCATGTGCAGTACCTACTGCCACTGCAAGTGCATCAACACCGGTTCTGTCTGCAAATTCCTTTGCCTGACCAGGATCCGTATAGAGTACACCATTTTCGTCATCACCGTCCACGGCCTGGCCGACATGACCCAGTTCTCCCTCCACGCAGATCCCTAATGGATGCGCCATTTCACAAACCAGACGGGTCCTGGCTATATTCTCCTCATATGGAAGCGCGGAGGCATCTATCATAATGCTCGAAAATCCCTGTTTCATACACTCACAGATAAAGGTAAAGTCCTGTCCATGATCCAGATTTAAAGCTACAGGTACCATAGCACGCTCCGCCAGCCGCCGGATCATCGGCACCATATCTTCCGGATGTGCGTGATTTTTCATCTGCCCCATTCCAATGTTAATGATAACCGCAGAATGTTCTGCCTGGGCGGCATTTACCGCAGCCCGAACCATCTCCATGTTGATACTGTTCATTGCCATAACCGCGTATCTGTGAATATGAGCATGCTCTAAAATAGGTTTCATTGATACATACATAATTTATCTCGCCTTTCTTCTGTCGTTTTTCCCTGCATAACACCCGGATTCCATACAATACGTCCACGCAATGCTATCCGGCCCGTTTAACCGCTCACCCGCCTCTTTCTTTTTCGCTTCCATCTCCTGATAAGTATCGATTCCGCTCACTGTATCATAAGATTCCATACATCTAAGAGCAGTAAACGCAGCCATATCAAGCGCCTCCTCCGGCTTACAGCCCCGTTTGAATGAGTTTAAAAATCCGGCTATCGCCGTATCGCCTGCGCCTGTAGCAGAACGAATCTTTTCAGGCTTATACGGCGTGCACCACAGTTCTCTGCCGTTCCATGATTCCCCCCAGGGACAGTGTTCTCCAGTCTTTAATACCATACCTCTTTTCCCGCATTTTAACAAAACTGCCTTTGAGCCCATCTCCAGTGCGCGGTCCGCGATGGTAAGAATAAACTTCTCCTCCAGCACCTCCGTCATATCCCTTCCCCGATATCGTGCCGCCATCTCCTGGTATTCCCGGTGCATAAACAGAAAGACTGCCTCTTCTATACTTGGCATAAAAATATCGATATACGGGAGCGCCTTCTCCAGGATCGGCAGCCAATCCGTCTTACCAGCATCCGTATTTAAATCAGGAAGACTCATGTCAACCGATATTCCCAGGCCATACTGTTTCACTTTTTTCAGCATCCGAATAAATTCTTCTCCATTCCGATCATACAGAGTTTTCATAGAGGTAGGATATCCAAAATGAAACCAGTCCGCCTCCTTCAGCAAATCCCCCTGAATATCATCCGCCACAAAGGTCTGGGAGGCCCCTCTGCTGTGAATTGTACTTTTATCTCTTCCCGGAACCGCCAAAGCGATACTTGCGGTGGAAGAGATACCCTCTGTCTCCATAATAAGTGAAGGAACGCCTTCCTTTTTCATCATCTCCCTGATCAGGAATCCTGCTCCATCATCTCCAGTCTTACTTATGAGAAACACCGGTTCCCCCAGCCGGTGCAGAGCAAGTCCCGTATTTCCCACTTCTCCTCCCATGTAGATACGCATCCCCTTACACTCCGTTACCTTTCCCTCAGCCAGCAGCATATCAGATGTTACAGCGTGCGGAAATACCGGCAGAATATCCAGTACTAGAGACCCGGCAACCACAGTTTTTTTCATCCCTTTACACCTCCTGCCGATAGGCCTTCCACAAATTGATTCTGGTTGAACAGAAATATGATGACCAGCGGTATCAGCGCACATACTGCTCCCGGAATCAGGAATTCATAATTATTTCCATAAGAGCTGATTAAAGAAGCAAGTCCCACGGGAAGTGTGTAGGCAGAATCCGTGGTAAACACAATGAGAGGCCACAGAAATGCATTCCAGTTGCGCAATGCCAGCAGAATGGTCATTGCACCAAAGGCCGGGCGCATCAAAGGGGTCATAATCTTAAAATAGATGCCAAACTCAGTACAGCCGTCTACTCGGGCCGCATCCATATAATCCTTACTGATTCCAGATACGAACTGCTGGAAAAAAAACATGGCCGTAGGCTGAATCAGAAAGGGGAGAATGGAGCCAGTCTTTGTATTGATCAGCTTCATGTTTATGATCATGCGATATAACGGGATAAGAAGAATTTCCAACGGTATCATCATGACAATCATAGTAAGAGTAAACAGAAACTTTTTCCCCTTAAACTTATACGCTCCCAGCGCGTACCCGCCCATAGATGAGAAGAATAAAGAGAGCACTGTCGATACCGTCATAACCAAAATACTGTTTCCATACCACTTTAAGTAAATTCCAGACTTTGTTGTCACGGTATAGATATAATTCTGTATAGAGAGATTATCAAACTGCCAGACCATGGCAATTCCATTTTTAAAAAGTGCACTGGTAGGCTTTAAAGAGGCTATCACCATAAAATATATGGGGAAGAGCATCATCACTGCCAGCAGGAGAAACAAAATTCTCACCACAAACCGTATTATCGTTTTTTTCATTTTCAATCCCCCTAATCGTCGTCTCTGAAAAGCCCAAATCCTTTAAGCTGTAAGAGGTTAATAATGAGTACAATGGCAAGCAGGACGAATCCGATTGCAGAACCGAATCCCAGATCTCCATACGTAAAGCCCTGCTGGTACAGATATCTGACAATTGTCATCCCCAGGTTTCCCGGCATGGATTCTTTCCAGAATACGTAGCTCTCCCCGAAGGTACGGTACCCTTCAAAGATCAGTATGGTAAAGACGTAGATAATAATTGGTTTTAGCAGGGGAATCGTAATATAAAGCAGTTTCTTAAATTCACCGGCCCCGTCAATCTCGGCCGACTCATAGACATCCCTTGGAATTGTCTGGAGGCCTGACAGGAAATAGATCATATACAGCCCAGCGCTTTTCCAGGTGCTTAAGACCACCATCAGGGTAATACTCCATTTATAATTCAGCATGAAGTTCTGTGACTCGATTCCAAACACATTTAAAAGTGAGTTCATAAACGCATTGCCGGAGTCGGAAAACAACATCCGGAATACGATACCTGCCACAATCGTCGAGGCCAGTGTTGGAATAAAAAATACCGCCCTGAAAAAATTTTTTCGCTTAAAAAGTCCTGCGTTGAGTACAACTGCCAAAATCAACGGAAACACAGTAAGTACAACACATTCGACGGCCGTCACAAGTGTTGTTGTCTTAACCGCCGTGAAAAAATCTTTATTCCATAAATTTTTATAGTTGTTCAGTCCCACCCAGGTAAAGCTGTTAAATCCCTTCAGTTTCTGAAAGCTCATTAAAAAGGAGCTGATAATCGGATATAAATTAAAGATCAGGAACGACAGAATGAATGGGGTAAGAAATATGTAAGGCGCCGCTTTTTTGCTGTATGCAAGCTTTTTTAAGTATTTCACAACATCATCTCCTTTTAGAAACAGGTGCCGCCAGTCAAATCAGACGGCACCTGCCCGGATACTTTACTTCTGGGAATTCAACGTGTCAGCCGCCCTGTCCAGAGCCTCTTTCGGCGTCGATGTTCCGGCTTCAAAAACAGAATACATCACATCGGAGGATACAATATCAAAGGCTTTTGGAACCATTGGATTATTATGGATCGCGTTGGAATTCTTTAAAGAAGCCGCCACATTACCAAATACATTCTCGTTATTGAAGAATTCCCGATTTACGGAAAGAGCCTCATCCTCCCATACATCGCTTCTGAATGGCGCGAATCCCAGCTGCAGATAGCACTCCTTGTTCGCATCATAGCTCAATTTGCAGAAATATAAAAACTCTTTTGCCAATTCCTGATTTTCGCACTGATTGGTAATAACGGTTCCCGTTCCACCGGTACAAGCACTGGTATACTGCTGCCCCTCTTCCCATACAGGCATTGGTCTTACGGCCAGATGACCGCTTAAGTCAGGCATATACTCTTCAAGCCTCGTCATATACCACAGAGGCATAATCAGGGCACCCATACCGTCATTGTTAAAGAATTCATAGAAATTCTCTGAGGTATTGGAACCGCCCGGCATCGTAACTGCAATTCCATCATCCAGCCAGGATTTTAAATACTCCAGAATCTCCACATTAGTCTCATTATTGATGATGACGTTTCCTTCTTCGTCGAAGAAATCGGATCCTTTCTGAAGTACCATGGACTGGAATGGGTACATGTCTGTAGTTTCAACAGCCGTCATTGGCTTTCCAGTCTTTTCAGCCACGGTCTCCCCCGCCTTAACGAAATCGTCCCATGTTACTATGGAGTCGATATCTACACCTGCTTCTTTCATAATTTTTGTATTGTAAAATACAACATTGGCGCCAGCCTGTGTCGGAGATCCGTATAGCTCCCCATTATAAGAATACATATCCAGCTTACTCTTAATAAACTTGTCTTCCTCATCCTTCACCAGATCTGTGAGAGACACAAATGGTATTTCATCAAAATCATAATACACACCAAAGTGAATGATATTAACATCACAGAAATCGGGTGCCCCCTGCCCCGTCTGCAGCGCTACCAGAAGCTTACTCTGCCTGTCTGACCCACCGACACTGACCAGATCCACCTGAATAGGTTTATCCGGGTTTTCTTTATTCCACGCGTCTATTCGGGATCTGTAAAATGCCTCATGAGCAGATATACACCAGAAACTGAAATCGACGGGCTCTGCCTCCGTTTTAACAGCTTCCGCTGTTGTCTCTTCTCCTGCCTCCTGAGTTGTCTCCTTCGCAGCTTCAGCCGTCGTCGGTTCCACCGCCTTTTCCTGGCTTCCACAGCCGCTTAAGATTCCTGCTGCCAGCATTGCTCCGCACACCAGTGTCATTAATTTTTTCATATCTCCTTCTCCTTTCATTTGTTGTATACATCATTGGATATTTTAATTATTATCACATTTACACAACTTTGTCAAATGTATTTTTACTTTTTTATACATTTATTCTATCATATCTTATTATTTAGCGGCGATACCAAATAATGGAAAGAATTTCTCTTGCTTTTTTTTCATCTATGCTATATGATTATTAATCATGAGGATATATGTTGTATACATTGTTGTTTTTATTTTATCTTTTAATAGCCACTAAGTGCTCATAACAAGGAGGGAAACATGAAAACTGAACGTTCAGAAAGCGAAAAAGGCCGAAACACATTAAAATACAGCACTTACGAATTTATCAAAAACAAGATTATCTGTTGTGAATATGAACCGGGGACATTTTTGAATGAAGAGATACTCTGTGAAGAAACAGGGGTCAGCAGAACCCCTGTCAGAGACGCGCTCGGAAGACTGGAACAGGAAGGGCTCGTTAAAATACTTCCCAAAAAAGGAGTTATGATCTCTAATTTATCCATTAATGACATGAACATGACATATGAATTCCGTCTTCTTCTGGAACCATATATCCTAAAGAATTACGGGAATACCCTGGATACGGATGAGACACTGCGCTACTATCAGCTTTTTTCTGATACAAAACTTTTAGAAGATAAGTCCCTCTCCGCTACGGCAGATGACGATTTTCATATGTGGATTGTGAACGCCTGCCCCAACACTTATTTTAAAAACAGCTATATTGCTATTCACAATCAAAATCTTCGCTACCGTACCCTGTCTGGTATTCGTTCGAGAGAAAAGGCAGCGGATGAGCAGACCGACCATTTGACAGTTTTAAGCGAATGTCTGAAAGGCAACTGGAATGAGGCTGCAGAAGCCATGCGCCAGCACATTTTAAATTCCAAGGAGACATCATTCCGCCTCTTATTCAGCCAGAATCTGGGAGGAACCTTATGAGCACACTGCGCAACCCGCTGCTGCCAGGCTTTTATCCGGACCCCTCGGTATGCAAAAAAGGGGACGACTATTTTCTCGTCACCTCATCCTTTGAATATTTTCCGGGAATTCCAATCTTTCATTCCAGAGATTTTGTCCACTGGCATCAGATTGGACATGTCCTTACCAGAAAGAGTCAGGCAAATTTAGACGGGCTCTGCCCCTCCAGAGGAATCTATGCTGCCACTATACGCTACTATGAAAAGACGGATACATTCTATGTAGTGACTACCCTGGTGGGCAATGCCCCTTATTACGACAATATTAATTTCTATGTCACCGCCTCCGATCCCAATGGTCCCTGGTCTGATCCTGTGATCATAAAGGGAGCGGAAGGAATCGATCCGACACTTGTATTTGATGGAGATGAAGTCTATTATCTTGGCAACAGAAGGCCAAATCCAGACATCCCGGAATGTGAAAGCCGCCATATCTGGCTTCAGCGCCTGGATCTTCCTACAGGAACACTCGTTGGAGAACGAGTCACCCTTCTGGAGCACGGAGCTCTGTATGATGCCGTGGCTCCCGAAGGGCCGCATCTGTATCACATAAAAGACTGGTATTATCTGATCATTGCCGAAGGCGGTACTGACCATAACCACTGCAGCACCGTATTCCGCAGCCGCTCCATCTTTGGCCCCTACGAATGCAACCCTCGCAATCCCCTGATTACTCATCGGAACCTGAAACGCGATTATCCAATTAACAGCACTGGTCATTCTGATATTATAGAACTGAACGACGGATCATGGTGGGCTGTTCTCTTGGCTTCACGTCCGGATGGCGGCGATTACCGTAATCTGGGACGTGAAACTTTTGCAGTTCCTATGGCATGGGAAGACGGCTGGCCTGTATTCAGTCCTCAGACAGGCTGCGTGGAATTCTCCTATCCAGGGCCTGATCTTCCAGAATGTATCTGGGAGCCGGAACCGGCATGCGATCATTTTCTCACACAGGAGTTAGGAACGTGTTGGAATCTACTAAGAACTCCGGATTATAAAACCTTCAGCCTGAACGATCGGCCCGGCTTCTTAAGGCTGTACCTTAACTCTCACACGCTGACAGAGCCCGCCAGTCCAGCGTTTATTGGAAGACGTCAGCAGCATATGTGCTTTACCGCGAGAACTTATATGGAATTTATTCCAGCCGCTAAAGGCGAAGCCGCAGGAATAACCATGTTTTATAATAACCAGTTTTATTATTCCCTGATGCTCCAAAGCACAGAGACCGGGATCTCCATTGTCCTGGCATGCCAAATCTGTGGTGACAATACCAGACTGTATTCAGCTCCATACGAAAAAGGCTGCGTTTATTTCAAAATTCATATGAGATATCAGTCCATCGATTTTTATTATTCTCAAGATGGTCAGACATGGATACAGGCCGGAACTACCGTATCCGGTACAATCTTAAACAAAGAGACTGCCGGGGGATTTACCGGAACCTATATCGCGCTTTATGCAACGGCAGATGGGAAGGACTCTCAAAATCATGCTGATTTTGACTGGTTTGAATATACCGGAGAAACAAACTGAAAGCCGGCGGGACAGTGGCGTACATTCCTGTACTTTCACTGCCCTGCCGGCTTTCAGTTCCTATGTTAAGCAGGATTCGTCTTATGCCGTCAAAATCTCCACCAACGCCCCCTTAAGCTCTCCATCAATCTCCATTGCCTGCAGCTCCGAAAGAAAGACCTTCAAACTCTTCCCTTCCCTGATCCGCCTAAACAACATTTCCTTTGTCTCAAACTCGATCTCCGCCTGATTCAGAAACTCAAAGACAAGTTTCTCCACCGGGTTTTCAGAAAGCTTCATGTTCGTCTCAAACCTTACAACCAGCGTTTCTGCTGCGCTAACCTGATCGATCTCCAGGGTCAGTGTTCTGCTGTCCGCATCATAGGACTTTCTGTATACGGTTTCCTCTCCATTCAGACTCACACAGCACTCTGTATCCGTCACCGCGGCAAACTCCAGAACGAAATTTCTTTTCTCAGGTATTAATTCCAGCGCTCCCCTGGCCGAATCGATGGTAAAGGTCTGTTTCTCCCCCTCCCAGTCAAGCTTCATCTCCGTCGTCACGCATACGCCCTGCTCATAATCACACGTCTCATTGTCATCCTCATACAGCGTAAATGCGCCATCCGCGCCTCCAAAGATCAGGATTCGCAGAGCCTCCGGGTTTTTCGTCACATCGGCGGCCCCGGTGCTGTCCGTCATGGGAATCACACCTCCGGCCTTCACCAGTACCGGAATCGTCTCCAGCGGCCGGTAGAGTTCCATGACTCTTCCGCCTTCATACACCATATGATTAAAGAAATCAATATAAGTTCCTTCCGGAATCCATACACGCACCTTTGCCTCGTTAATCTTCCGAATCCTGGGCGCGGTGATGGGCGCCACGATCATCTCGCTTCCGAAGTAATACTGATTGGCCACCTCGTAGGCCTCCGCCGCTTCCGGATGCCGATAATACATCGGCATAATCATCGGCTCTGCCGACTCACTCGCCCGGTAGTTCATGGTATAAAGGTAAGGCATCAGACGGTGGCGCAGGCGCAGGAACTCTCCCATCACAACCTCCGTCTCCTTCTTAAACCGCCACGGCTCTTTCCCGTTAAACTCGCTGCAGGAACTGTGAAGCCGCATAATTGGAGAAAATACGCCGAACTGCGTCCACCGCGCCTCCATCTCATCGTCTTTATAGCCCCGCATGTGGCCTCCAATATCATGACTCCACCAGCCATAGCCTATATTGGATGCATTTGCCGTAAAATACGGCTGGAACTCAAGAGATTCCCATGTGGTGATCGTATCTCCGGAAAATCCTACCGGATACCTGTGGCTTCCCGGACCCGCATACCGGGAAAATGTCATCGGGCGTTTTCCTTCCCTCTTACTGTCCAGAAAATGGTAGTGATTCAGCATCCAAAGCGGATCCAGCCCCGGAATCCTGCTGTTATTCCCCTGCTGCCAGTCTACCCACCAGAAATCCACGCCCATTTTCTCATAAGGATGGTGCGCATACTCAAGATAAGCCTCCAGAAAAGCCGGATCCGCGATATCAAAGTTAATCGGATCTTCCTTTTCCCAGTCCACGCCCAGCGCTCTGGCCATATCCGGATACATTTCCTCAAAGCCCCGGACGCCTTCCGCCGGATGGACATTCAGAGTCGTCCGCATCCCGCGTTTATGCAGCGTCTGAAGAAAACGCTTCGGATCGGGAAACAAGCTGCGATTCCACGTATACCCGGTCCATCCGCTGCCATATTTCGGATCGATATCCACCAGATGCCAGTCCATATCGATGACAGCCACCGTAAATGGAATATCTTCACGCTTGAACCGGTCCATTAAAGCCAGATACGATTCCTCCGTATACTTATAGTACCTGCTCCACCAGTTCCCGAGGGCAAAACGAGGAAGCATGGGGGATCTGCCGCTGAGATGGTAAAAGTCCTTCAGGCCTTCCAGATAGTCATGGCCGTAACCGAAGAAATAGATGTCCTCGCCCCTGCCGCATCTCGGCTCTACCCAGCCGTCCGCTGTCAGGAGCATGCTTTTTCCATCATCAAGAACAGAATATCCAAACCGGGAAAGAACTCCGTGCTCCAGCTCCGTAGAGCCATCCACCTCGTCCAGCGTTCTTGCTGTCCCCTTCAGATCATGAATTTCCTCAGAGTAATGCCAGATGCTGTGGTATGCGCTTAAGTTTCCGATCACCTGGATGCTCAATCCATTTTTAGAGAATTTTTTCTCATCATAAATCAGATGAATCCGCTTTGTCAGGATCTCAATTCCGTCTTCCGTCTTAATGACCCGGTATTGGGTTGGTTTAAAATCACGGTTCCACGCCATCTGTGAGGGACGGTCTTCAAAATGGCCGTTTTCCTGATATTCCAGCCGTATCAGTCCGTCCGTCAGCACACTGATGCGGTAGCAATCGCCCAACACTATATTTTCCCCGCAGGCTGCAGGGTTTGTCTTAACCTTAAAAATATCTCTCATCACCGTACTCTCCTTCTGTCTTTAACCCTTCACTGCCGACGCGGCGATTCCTGCAATAAACTGTTTCTGGAAGAATAAGTAAACCGCCAGAACCGGTATGATCGAAATCGTAGTGGCTGCAAACAGTGCGCCGTAATCTGTGGAATACTGCCCGTTAAACATCTTAAGACCAACGGACAGAAGCTGTTTCCTGCTGTCATCAATAACCAGATACGGCCAGAGGAAGTCTTCCCACGCCCATAAAAACTGGAATATCGCAATACTGGAAATCCCGTTCTTTGACATGGGGATCACAATCTTATGGAAAATATAAAACTCATTCGCACCGTCAATTCTGGCGGCCTCCAGTATTTCATTGGGGACGGATGCAATATGCTGTTTCATCATGAAGATACCAAAGCCGGAAAATGACGCAGGCACGATCAGAGCGGCATAGGAGTTCATCCATCCAAACGCCTTGATCATGGAATATCTCGGAATGATGGTGACACACCACGGAATCATCATGGTTGCCAGCACAAGGCCGAAGAGGGCATCTCTGCCTTTAAACTTATATTTGCTGAGTACAAACCCGCACAGAGTGCTGGTATAGATCACAATCACCGTGACAGCCAGAGTAATAAAGATACTGTTTGCAAAGAATCTCATGAAGTTAAAATGAGCATTCATGGACACGTAATTCCCCGCCGTAAACAGCTTTGGCAGGAAAGTCTGATGCAGGGCCACAATTTCACTGTTTTTCTTAAAAGAGGAGGCCAGCATCCATAAAAACGGATACACGGTCACGACTCCCAGTACCAGTAAAACAAGATTCAGTACGATACTGCTTACCTTCTTTTTCATGACATCTCCTCCTTATTCCGAATCCCCGGATACCCGGAATGACAGCCAGGTAAATACCGCGGTGATGACAAACAGCACAAAGGACATCGCGGATGCATATCCGAAATTATACTTCACGAACGCCTCATTATAAATAATATAAGAGGAGAGGTAGGTGGCTGTTCCCGGACCGCCTTCCGTCAGGATCAGCACCTGTACATACGCCTGGATATAGGAAATGATGGACGTAATCACCACAAACAGCGTCATGGGCTTCAACAGCGGAAGCGTTAAATACTTGAAGGTCTGCCAGGAAGACGCCCCATCCACTCTCGCCGCCTCCATGGCATCGCTGGGAAGGGAGTAGAGACCTGCCATAAACATGACGACCGCATAGCCGAAATCCTTCCAGATCGTCATAATCATAATGGCAAGCAGCGCCGTCTTCGGATTCATCAGCCAGTTGATATCAAGTCCCAGAATCTGGTTGATGGCACCAATCTGCGGATTATACAGGAATTTCCACACAAATGCCACCGCCACCATCGGCGTAACCACCGGCATGTAATAAATCGCGCGGAAAAAGCTTTTGTGCTTAATCAGGTTTGAGTAGATCGCTATAGCAATAGCAAGGCCCAGCCCCACCCGGAAAAAGATAACTACAACAGAAAATATCAGGGTATTGAGCATGGATTTGCCGAAAAGAGCGCTGGTAAAAACATTGACATAATTTTCAATTCCGGTAAACCGGTATATACCGCTCAGCGGATTCCATTCGTGAAAGCTGCCTGCAAATGCGATCCCAATCGGCACCAGCAAAAATACCGTGTAGAACAGAATCATACCGGTTACTGTGATATTGCGGAGCAGGATCTCACTTTTGCTCTGCAGGGGACTTGTTTTTCGGAACATGATTTTCCCTCCTCTTAACAGGGGGATGCCGCCGCATTTGCTGAACTGAATAGCGAAATGGAAAGTGGCATCCCCGGTGACGGCGTCTTACTCCGCGTATTTGTAAAGGCTTTCTACTGATTCAAAACTGCTGTTCTTCATATCGTTATGTATGGTCTCTTCCGCCTCGGCCAGCGCATCGTCAATGGACATGCCGTTAAAGAATACATTTTCACCGGCGGTCTTTAAAGATGTCTCCATGGTCGCCGGCATCGGGCCCGGCCAGATGTAACGGTCGATGTGATCGGCCAGAACCGCCATGGACGGATTGGCCAGAATCTCCGCATCCTCAGCCAGTGATTTCTTCGCCGGGAAGGTGCTCATGGCAATGTTGAATTTCTTCTGAATGTCATTGTTCGCCAGGAAATACTTCACAATATCCTGTGCAACGGCCTGCTGATCCGCCGGAGCATTCTTATTGATACCAAAGGTAGACTCGCCGTTATACCGGTTATAAGCATATGGATTTTCCTCAAATACCGGGATTTCAAAGACGCCAAAGTTGATATCCGGGAAGTTTGTCTTTAACGTGTTGTTAAAATGGCCCCACTGGATTGTCATGGCTGACTGTCCCTGTCCAAAGCTGTCCGCGCCCTCTGCTCCGAAATCCTTGGAACCGACTCCGTCAACCTCGTATAAATCCACCAGAAGCTGCATAACCTCCTTCATGGCGTCATTATTGACAGTAGCTGTCTTTTTGTCATCTTCGAATAAATCCTGGCCCAGCTGGTAATTCAAGCCCAGAAGGTAATTCTGATGGAAGGTTCCGTTAAAGTTTAACCCGGCCTGTACAAAGCTGTTTCCCTCTTTGATGGTCAGCTTCTTCGCCACTTCCCGCATCTCATCCCAGGTCTTTGGATAATCCGCGTCTGTGAGCCCCGCGGCCTCCCACATGTCCTTGTTGTAGTAAACAGAGCCTGTCATGATGCCGTAGTCAATATAGTAAACCTCGCCGTCGATGACATGGGCGCTCACGCCGTTAAAATCCGCATCCAGATCGTCTGACGATACTTCATACGGGGCCATATAGTTAATCAGGTTTTCATGCTGGCTGTTATGTACATTGAAAATTGCAGGTCCATTTGCACCGCCAAGTGAAAGAGGAAGTTTTGTCCAGTAGTCGTCCCATGGATTGTTGACCAGTTTGATGGAAACATTGGGGTGAATCGCTGTATAACCGTCGATCAGCTCTTGAAACAGATTGTCACTGCCCCATTCCCAGAATTCAACGGAAATGTCTTTTCCATCGTTAATTGGCTGCGACGGATCATACTTTACCGTATCGCCAAACGGTTCTGTCGGCACGTTTACTGCTGCGCTCTCCGCAGCCTTTTTTTCGCCCGAGCTGCCGCATCCCGTAAGACTTGTCACCATCATCGCTGCAGCCAGGCCGGCTGCTATCCAGCATTTCTTCATTTTAAACTCCTCCTTGTTCTTTTCGCGCGGTCACCGTTTCAGTCTCTGGTTTCTGAAAATGGTAATCGCTGCAATTGGTTTCGTTAAAGTTTAGCGTTAAATCTAACATGAGAATACCACTCGAACGAGGTACTGTCAATATTATTTTTGTATTTTGTTATTTTTAAATAGTTTAAACCCATTTAAACTATGCATTTATACTAAAGCGAAATAAAATACAATTGCGTTTTTTAACTTCATAGTGTATAATATATTTAGCGCTAAATATAGCTTAAAAAAAGGGGGAGAAAAACATGACCTTAAAAGATATTGCAGAAAAAGCCGGTGTCAGCATGATGACCGTGTCCAACGTAATCAACGGAAAGCACAGCCGCGTTTCTGCCGCAACCATAGAAAAAGTAAATTCCATTATAAAAGAATACAATTACGTTCCGAACCTGTCCGCAAGAAGCCTGACGATTAAATCTTCCCATATTATAGGAGTCATTGTTCCTTTGGATGACAAGGAGGACAACGGAACTTCTGTTAGCTACTTTGACAATCCGTACGTCAGCTCCATGATCGGCGTGATTGAAAGAGAGCTGCGTGACAACGGATACTTCGTCATGATACGCGCAGTCCGGTCTCAGGATGATTTGTCTATATTGATGCGCAACTGGAACGTTGACGGCGCAATCTTCCTCTATCCCCGCCTGGGAGACCGTTTTGAGGATTCCATCAACGCGATTGTTGCAGAGACTCATCTTCCTGTAGTCCTTTTCGACGCGAGAACCGATAATCCGGAGGTCATCAACGTCTGTTCCGACGACCGAAAGGGCTGTTACCTCTCGACTCGCTATCTCATTAACCGCGGACATAAAAAAATTGCCTTCGTGGCAAATTACGAAGGCAATCCTCTTTTAACAGACCGATTTGAAGGCTACCGGACTGCCATGGAAGAAAGCGGACTCGGATGTGATCCCGACTGTATCTTTTCCTATTCCCCCTCATACGAGGAAGGGGTCGCCGCCGGCAAGGCCATCGCGGCCAGCGCCCTTAAGATCACCGGGCTTGTCACCACGGCTGATATCTGCGCCATCGGCATCATGGAGGGCGCCAGACTGGGAGGGTTGCGGATTCCCACAGACCTCTCCGTCATCGGCTACGATAACCTGGCGGTCTCCACCTACACGACACCAAAACTGACGACCATATCACAGAATGTAATTAAGAAAGCGGAAACAGCCATGGAGCTGCTGCTGGAAAAACTGCGTACAGGGTATGTGGAACAGCCGCATGTCCAGCTGGATGTGGAGCTGGTGGAGCGGCAGTCTACTCTGTCGCTGCTGTAGATGGACAGAAAACGGAGAGCCTTACGCCCCCCGTTTTCTGTCCATCACCTTGCAATACGCAACCGCCACAATCGTACTGGCTAACGTAGCCACAATTGCCGGTCCCACAACCGCCGCCGGGTTCGTACTCCCGTACTGGCTTCGATACGCAATCATATTAACAGGTATCAGCTGCAGAGAAGATATATTGATAATCAGGAACGTACACATTTCATTGCTGGCAGTCCCCAACGGAACGGCCCCGCATGATTTTTTCCTTATGTACCGCTCTTTTCCGCCATTTACGTTCCTATTCCCGGCATCTTTGCTCTCTTCCTCCCTACGCTCCTCCTCCAGCTCCTGAAGGGATTCCATGGCCTTTAATCCGGCCGGTGTAGCGGCCCAGCCCAGCCCCAGAATATTGGCGATAATATTGGTTGCAATGTGGTCCATGGCGGGATAATCGTTGGGAATCCTTGGAAAGAGAAAACGAAGCACAGGGCCCATTCTCCTGGACAGCCGTTCAATAAGACCGGACTTCTGTCCAATCTCCATAATTCCGGTCCAGAAGGACATAACCCCCAGCATGGTGATACACAGCATGACGGCTTCCTTTGCCGACGAGAGCGCCCCGTCGGTAACTGCGCTTAAATTTCCATGGAACGCCGCCCATAATACGCCTACCACCATCATAAACGCCCAGAGATAATTTAACATACCATTTTAGCCACCGTTATGATTTTAATATTATTTTATGGGCGTTCAGATTCTTTTATAACCCGATCTGTCAGCTTCTTTTAATTCTCACTGTTTTCACTTCAAATGCCCTGAAATTCAAAGTAATCTCATTTCCGTTTACCTCGATTTCCGATTCCTCTTCCTCCAGCATATTACACAGATACGCTTTTCTTCCGATCAGAACAGGCATGGCTGCCGCCGCCTTAACCGCTGCCTTTTTGGATTCATACAGGCGCACGATCCAGTCGCCGCTTCCATCCTCGGCAAGCTTGACCGTCTCCAGCATAATATTGTCGTGATCTGTTGTAAAGTTTTCCTTTATCTCTGCAGTACCGCTGCACAGAACCGGCTGCACATTAAGCTCATATGCCTGTTTCACCACATCACAGTCCATGAAATCCCCTTCCCAGGCAGTAAACGCATAGGTGAACTGGTGCACGCCATTATCCGCGCGCATTTCCGGAGAGCATGCCGCTTTTAACAGAGAAAGCTCAAGTCTGTTCTCATTCATGCTGATGCCGTATTTGCAATCGTTCAGTACCGCAGCGCCATGAGCGCCATCACACAGTGCGCTGTAGCGATGATTACATACTTCAAACCGGTCCTTATCATATGCTTTGGAACGATGGGTCGGACGCTTTACATAACCAAACTGGATTTCATTGATTCCTTCCTCTGCATACACAGAAACTGGAAATGCTGTTTTTAAAAGGCGGTGCTGTTCTTTCCAGTCGATCGTCATGGAAATCTCTACTCGCCTGCTCTCTGCAGTCAGACTGATCACCTGCTCGTAGGATGACTGACCGATCTTTCCAGATACCTTCAGAGCAGCTTTCAGGCCGCATTCACAGAGCACTTCCACCGACACATCGCGTGATCCCGGCATTTCCTGCTTCGTATAATTAGAGTCAATATCCCAGGCATCAAACAGCCTTGTAACGTCCTTATACATCTGCAGGTGGTTCATAGGTCCCGCTGCAAACTCCCTGCCGGAAGCTTTTAAAATAAAAGATGGAATCTCGCCGTTTTCATTAATAAAAGCCCGCACCTGATTATTTTCCAGACTGTATCCGCCAGTTCTCTTTATAACCCGGACCGCGCAGGCATCGGTCATCCCCGCTTTATCCGGCTTTCTGCTGTCATTTCCATTCCCATCGCATCTTCCATTTTCTCTTTCGCCGCCCTTTGCACATACGGGCAGAAGTGCTACAGCTCCGTAAGCCGGAATTGTCACAAGAGCCTGCGTCCCATTCTCGCTTTCCTCTGTGGATACTGCTTTTCCATCCACCGTCACAGCGCCGCATTTAAAGCCATCCGGCAGTGTGACCAGCGCCTTACGCTCGAATCCCAGAGAGTTGAATACAGATACCCCGCTGCCCTCTTTTACCAGAGCTCTCTGCGCTCTCTCAATTAACCTCCTGCATGCCGCCAGTGTCTCCTCATAAACGGGCTTTGCTTCCTCATAAACCTTTCCAATACAGGAGCCTGGAAGAATATCATGAAACTGAAGCAGCAAAAGCTTTTTCCATAATGCCTCCAGTTCGTCCCCGGGATAATCCCCCCCTTTTTCGGCCGCCAGCGTACTCCACATCTCCGCTTCCCGCAGTGCAAGTTCACATCTTCTGTTGTTTTTCTTCACCATCGCCTGAGAGGTATAAGTACCTCTGTGAGCCGAGAAGTAAAGTTCTCCGACGTAAGTGTGCTTTGGACCGCCAAGCGCTTCCATATCTTCAAAAAACTCTGTCGGGCCCGCCATCTTCACTTTGGCTCCGCCTTCCAGGTCCTTTTGACGAAGCGCATATTCCACATGATCCCGGGTTGGGCCGCCGCCGCCGTCCCCATAGCCGTAGGGCAGTAAAAATGCCTCTAAATCCCGGCTCTGAGTTCTGTTCTTCCATGTATTGTTGATTGTTACCGGATCGGTATCGTAAGTATAACTTGTAGGCAGGAAAGAGACAATTCTCGTTCCATCCATTCCTTCCCAGTTAAAGTAGTGGTAAGGAAACTGTTCCCCCTCGTTATAGCTCCAGAATATTTTCTGAGTCACCAAATATTTTACATTGCAGCTCTTTAATATCTGAGGCAGCGCTGCAGAGTACCCAAATGTATCCGGCAGCCATAATGTCTGGCTGTCCACGTCAAAATATTCCTTATAGTAACGTTTCCCGTAAAGAAGCTGCCGGATCAGAGCCTCGCCGCCGGCCATATTGGTATCCGGCTCCACCCACATGGCGCCGTCAGCGATCCACTGTCCCTCTTTCGCCGCTTTCTGAATCTTTTCAAATAAGTCCGGATAATGTTCACGGCACATCTCATAGGCTGCCGGCTGGCTTTGTATGTATTTGTATTCAGGATATTCCTCAATCAGCCGTAGCTGGGCTGCAAAGGTTCTCTCCGTCTTTCTTCTCGTCTCCGCCATCGGCCACAGCCATGCCAGATCCAGATGAGAATTTCCTACCGCATAAAACGTCGCTGCCGTACTTCCATTTGCCGCTGTCAGCGCAGGCTTTATGACTTCTCTCGCCTTTTTATAATCTCCGATCCGTCCCTTCCGCTCCTGTTCAAAATCCACCGTCAGAGTAAACTGTTCCAGTGCCTCAGCAATATGTGCGGCCCTAAGAGATGATTCATCTAAAACTTCCAGCAGGCCGGACAACGTATCCACATCCATAAACAACTGATACGCCGCCTCATTCCAGATTCCATAGGTACAGCTTCCAAGTCTTCGCCGTTCTCCTTCTGCCGCTGGATCTTCATAAGCCCCTGGAAGTACCGGTCCCGTTGCGCAGCCTCCCGCGTCCGGAAAAAAATGACCCGCATACGTTTCCATAAGTATATTAAAATGCTCATTGCCCTTTGCTTCTCTAACCAGCGTATTGTCTTCAAAATAATGATGAGGCTGTTTTACCCAGTCCGCACGATAAGTACCAAAGGGTTCTCCATTGACAAACAGGCAGGATTCTCCGTCAGGAGCCAGGTTAAGCACAATCCGCTCTCCCGCCGCCTCTTCAGGCAGGACAAATTCCCCTGTAAACCAGCAGTATTCGTATTCTCTTCCCCATGTAAATCCAGTCTTTACCGGAACAAAGCTTTTCTGCAGGACCTCTTCCCTGTCAATCTGCTCCATGGTGCGGTACGCCATCCATTGGATCTCTCCCAATGGATGATAAAAATCGTCTTTCAGCGTGCGCTTCCAATGCTTAAGTCTATCTCTCCATTCTGAGTGCATGATGCCCATTGCATGTTCTCCCTATTCATTTTTTACTTTTGGCATTTCAATGGTGTAAGGTATATTTTCCCGTCCTGTAACCGTTTCTCCTCTGAGCCGGTGTGTCAGAAGCCTGACCGCCTCGACTCCCATCTGATACTGATCCTGCATCACATGAGGGAAGATCGGCAGTGGATCTATATTTTCTTCGAATCCATCAAAATATGCGATTGTTTTTTCCTTATCTATACCGAGATTTTTCATGATCTGATACAGAATCATCCCCAGTTCATGGTCCACCGCGTAATAGGCTGTTATATCAGTATTCTCTTGTATATATTCCATCAATTTAGAATAGGACTCACTCTCCTCCAGAAAATCCTCTTCTCCATTCGGCAGATTTTTTTCAATATCGGTAATCCACTCACTTTCATGAGTGGGCAGCTGATTGTTCAGCATCGTATCACGATATCCGTTAAAACGCTCTCTCACCGTGGTCGTATTTAAAAATGAATGGAAAACAAAGCATATTTTTTTATGCCCTTCTTCAATCAGCCTTGTTACCAGCTCGCAGCTTGCCTTGTAATTGTCTGTCGTTACTACCGGAAGAGAGATTCCCGCCATCTCCCGGTCCAGTAAAATTAAAGGATATTTATTCATATAGAGTTCGAGAACGGTTTCATTATAGACTTCTCCCTGTGAACACATCAGAATGAGTCCCTTAGCACCATTCTGGATCATCTCACGAATTGCACAGTTTTCAGCTTCTTTGGAACCGTATGTGCATCGGAACAGCATTAAAAGCCCTCTTTTTCTGCACTCATATTCCACACCTCTGATCAGTTCACAGCCAAAAGACACATTAAAAGAGTCAAATATAACGCCAATCATCTGATTCGAAGAAATCTCCGGTTCGTTCTCCTCAGCTATTTCCTCAACCTGCATGATATCTTCGTTCTGCAGCGCCTTCTCTAAATTGCTTTCAAAAACCACAAAAGAACCTTTTCCGGGCTTACGAAGGATACAGCCGCGATATGCCAGAATCTCCAATGCCTTTTTTACAGTTATCCGGCTGACCTGATACATGTCGATCAGTTCTTTTTCGGAAGGCAGTCTGCCTCCCGGAGGATAGGTTCCCTCCTTAATGCCGTTAAGCAGGTCCTCATATATCTTCTTATACATTGGTTCATTTGCCATATTCTTCTGCCCCACTTTCAATTGCCTTTTAAAGCTCTAATTATAATATGTTTTTGTAACAACGGATCCGCTCTCAAAATACTTAAATTCAAGATCCGGATACTTATCAACGCAGGTATCTTTCATGTACATCATTCCCGCTCTTTCAGAGGTTTCATGCCCCAGCGCAAGAATTGCTTTATTGTAGCCCAGCGCAGCTGCGTCTCTGGCCATTTCCGCGTCTCGCCACTCACAAATCTCCCCCGCGAGAATATAATCATGATTTTCAAATAAATCATGCAGGTCCCCGGGAGATCCAAAACAGCAGGCAATACTGCTTCCCTTTTTATCGGTACAGCCGGAGATGCGAACCTGATTTAAATTCAGGTTTTTTGCCAGTTTTTCCGCCAGTTCTTCTGACGTGAGCGGTTCTTTTAAAACAAAGGAGGTTACTCCCTGTCTCACTCTCCCTATAATTTCCCCTTCCAGGCCTGCGTACTTGATCTCTCCGGCGCAAATCATATCTGGATTCACCGCATGTACGTAATCATGATAACGGAAAATCGTCAGTCCGCTTTCGGAAATAATGCGCTGTTTTTCCGCAACAATTGTGAGATCATCAAGGTGATCCATATGATCGTAAAAAAGCGGTTCATGTACAATCAGGAAATCCGCGCCCCATTCTTTAACCTGTCTGATCACGTCAATTGTGCCAAACATTACAATTGCCACCTTGTGAACTTCTTTGTCAACACTGCCTGTTTTTACAGTATCACAGGTCTTTGACTCATCGATCGGTATCACATTCCACGTCTTTAAATCATTGATCAAATCTATTATTTTCATACCTTCACCTCATACCTTTTATTTAGTGGTATATGCATAACCAACTACAAGCTGGTCCCTTAACAGGAAAAACAGTACGACAGCCGGCAGTGATACAAAAATACATGCCAGAAACATAAGCGGAATATTGGCATCACCCAGTAGTGACAAGCTCGCCATAACCGGCCTGATATTTGCTGATTTTGTAAACGTAAGACCAAACATTAAATTGTTCCATGCCGCAGTAAACTGCTGAAGCAGGACGATTGCCAGAGGCGCTTTCGCCATGGGAATCATAATTTTGATTAAAGTCTGCCAGCTGTTTGCTCCGTCGATCTTCGCCGCCTCGCAGATCTCAGTATCCACACCCAGGAAAAAATTGCGGAAAACAAACATTGCAAACGGGATACAGAGAGCCATAAAGAACAGCATCATGCCTGTTCTGGTATTATATAATCCCACGTTATAATAGGCCCTGTAAATGGGAATTAAATATGATTCAAAGGGAAAGACAGTACCGCTGTAAATCACCAGAAACCAGAAGTTCTTATGCTTTACGCTGGTATGTGTCAGTCCATAGCCTGCAAGCAGGGCTATAAAAACACCGACGGAAGCTCCCACGCCGCAATACAGAAACGTGGAACCAAAGGACAGAAACAATTTGTTCGCGATCAGATTTTTAAAATTATTAGCAATAATCTCTACATTCAGACTTTCGGGTAACTGCCATAACGAGCCCAGGTTGTACTCCTGCTTTGTTTTAAACAGATTCATGATCACAAAAAATAATGGTAATATCCATATTATACCAAACACGGACAGGATTGTATTGATAATTATTTTTGATTTTTTACTTGTTTTAATCATAGGCTCCCTCAATCATCTTTGTAGGAATTTTTAATGTTAAAATACGATACTACGAGAATGATAAGCGATAGTACAACTGCAACCGCAGATCCTCTTCCGTATTTCCCATTACCAAAGGATTCCTGATACATGGTAAATGCCAGCGTTTCTGACGTACGGTAAGGACCGCCCATTGTCGTAACCCAGATAATATCAAACACCTTAAAGCTGTTCACAATCGTCATAAGCATAACCACAAGAATCGTAGGCTTAATAATCGGAATTACAACCTGGGTATACAGCTTCAGTCCCTTTGCCCCGTCAATCATGGCTGATTCAATGGGCGAGGAGTCCATATTCTTGATTCCGGCAATAAAAAGCAGCATATTGAGGCCTACTCCCTGCCACACTCCGGCGCAAATCATCAGAAATGTATTAAAGTACGGAGTATTCAGCCAGTTCGATCTTGCGGTATGTCCCGTCAGCTGCCCCAGAAGCGCGGGAAGGCCATACGTAGAAAGCAGCGATGATATAATAAGTCCGCCTACCGTTCCGGACAGTGTAGCCGGAAAATAGAAAACGCTGCGGAAAAGCTTTGTGCCGGAGCTTCTCGTTATCAGAGCCGCCAGTGTAAATGGAATTACCAACGATGTGATCAGAGACGCCGCCACCCATATTACTGTGTTCATCAGGGAAATAAGGAAATTGCTGTCCTTAAATAAAGAAACATAGTTTTGAAATCCAACAAATATCTTGTCACCGATTCCGTTCCAGTCGAAAAAACTGATATAGGTGGTATAGGTAATGGATGAAATAAAGTAAACCACAACTAATAACACGGCGGGTAATATATAAAGATAATCGGTCCAGTTACTCTTGATTTTTATTTTACCAGATTTGTTCATTTTTCACCTCTTTTACCTTAACCTGAAGAGTGTAAGTACACTCTTCAGGCTTCCTGCTGTCAGTCGGCATAACCCTCTCCTAATACCTCGTCGGCCTTTGCCTGAATGGTATTAAGAGCCTCCTGAGCCGTGGCGCCGCCAAGCTGGAACTTCATAAACTGATCGGTGGCTGCATTACGAATATCTAGGTCTGCTACATTTTCGTAATATCGAAGCATCAGGTTGTATTCATCAGGATTCATGGCATATTGGCTCATTTCCTTCGCACAGTCATTGCTGATTTCCACATTGGAAGAACAGTTGAATCCTGTCACTTCATTGAAGACCGTCTGATGTTCCCTGCCATACCATACTTTGAGAACCTCCAGTGCAGATCCCTTATCGGCGCTGTTCTTTGCCACACAGATCGGTGCAATTTCAAAAAAGACCGTTTTCTTAATATCAGGGCTTACCGTCGGCATGACAAATGTATCAAAATTACCGCCGCCGAAGTTGTCTGTAAGATTGACTCCTTCATAATCGGATGTCTCCTGCATGGCAATCTCACCGGACGCCTCCGACTTATGTAAATCCTTCGGATCCATTGGGATTGAAAAGAATCCCTTCTTCTGCATTTCCTCCCACTTGTTCATTACTTCAACAACTCTCTCATCCGTATACTTTACCTTATTGGCGCAGAGGTCCAGATAAAGCTGAGGATCATAGGCTGCCACCAGGCACTGGAACCACTTATAGGAACCGGCTGTCGCGTCAACTCCCATTGGGGCGATTCCATTATCGACCAATGTCTGGCAGACCTTTTCAAACTCCTCAAATGTTTCCGGCTCTTTTAGATCATACTTGTCAAACAGATCTTTGTTATAAACAATGGCATTATAGATAATGCTGTATGGCGCGGCATAGATTTTCCCGTCAAACGTAAGCGAATCGGCTACATCCTTTGAAACGCCATTGGGGATAATATATTCCTCCCATACCTCAGTTAAATCTTCAACGGCCCCCGCCTCTACGAGATTTTTTAAGTTGACACCGCTCCACCAGGTAAAAAGTCCGGGCGCATCCGACGAATTAACAGACTGCTCCACTGCCGTTCTCATGGAAGGAACATCTGTATAGGAAATAAATTCAATATCAATTCCGCTGGCTTCTGATGCGCTCTGCGCCAGCTTATCCAAATCAACCTGCTCTGTTCCGGAAAGCTTGTCATTCCAGAATTCCACCTTTCCCGTGCTGGCCGGCGTTCCATTTTCCCCCTTCTGCGCTTCACTGGAGGCTTCCTGTGTACCAGCTGCCTGCGTGCCTGTACTCTCTGTGGATCCCGCCTGCTTTTCGGGCACAGAATTACTGCCTGTACATCCTGCAAGGCTGCCTGCTGCAAGTGCAGCTGCCAATAATACCGTCAATGCTTTTCTTTTCATACCTGATCTCCTTTTCAAATACATTTGTTATTAACAGTTCTGTTTGATATACCATTTGAAATGATAAGAGCGGATTCACATCCCTCAGACTGTTCGGTGTCAGTCGGCATACCCCTCGCCTAATACTTCATCCGCTTTCGCCTGAATCGTATTAAGAGCCTCCCGGGCAGTCGTGTTACCAAGCTCAAACTTCAAAAGCTGATCGATAGCCACATCACGAATTTCAGTATTTGCTACATTTTCATAATATCGGAGTATCAGGTTATAGTGATCCGAATCCATAGCAAACTCCGTCATTTCCTTTGCACAGTTATTACTGTTTTGTACATTAGAAGAACAGTTAAATCCCGTGACTTCATTAAAAACCGTCTGGTGCTCTTTACCGTACCATGTCTTAAGAACCTCTATTGCGGCTCCTTTATCGGCACTGTTCTTTGCAACACAGACAGGCGCTATTTCAAAGAAAACCGTTTTCTTAATGTCAGGGCTGACTGCAGGCATTACAAACGTATCATAACTGCCTCCGCCAAAGTTATCACAGAGATTGACCCCCTCATAATCAGCAGTCTCCTGCATGGCAACCTCACCTGTGGCCTCTGCCTTATGAAGATCCGTGGGATCCATGGGGATCGAGAAAAATCCCTTGTCATACATCTCTTTCCACTTATCCATCACTGCAACTACCCTGTCGTCCGTGTACTTTATCTTATTTTCACAGAGATCCAGATAAAGCTGTGGATCGTGGGCCGCCAGCAGGCACTCGAACCACTTAAATCCCCATAAGCCATTCCCTGCATCAACCCCCATCGGTGTAACTCCGTGATCGACCAGTGTCTGGCAGACATTTTCAAATTCTTCAAACGTTTCCGGCTCCTCTAAGTTATACTGATCAAATATATCTTTGTTATAGACAATCGCGCTGTAAATAATGCTGTATGGCGCGGCATAAATTTTTCCGTCAAATGTCAGTGAATCCGTAACATTTTCCGGAACGCCATTGGGTATAATATATTCCTCCCATACATCTGTCAAATCTTCGACAACTCCGGCTTCTGCAAGAGTTTTTAAATCAACGCCGCTCCACCATGTAAAAAGCCCGGGCGCACCGGATGAATTGATTGACTGCTCCACAGCCGTTCTCATAGAAGCGACGTCTGTGTAGGAAATAAATTCAATATCAATTCCACTGGCAGCTGATGCACTCTGTGCCAGCCTGTCTAAATCAACCTGCTCTGTTCCGGAGAGCTTATCATTCCAAAACTCTACTTTTCCTGTGCTGACCGGCGTTTTACTTTTTGTATCCTGTGTTTTACCGGCTTCCGCTGCCTGCGTATCTGTATTTTTCGATGGCTCCCCCTGTTTTTCCGGCCCGGAAGTGTTACTGGCACAACCTGCAAGACTACCTGCTGCAAGCGCAAATGTTAACATTACTGCCAAAACTCTTCTTCTCATACCCAATCTCCTTGTTCATATTTTTGATTCAGCCTTTATATTAGTATATTAATATATCAACTTATGTATATTAATATATCATTTGAAACTCTTGATGTCAATAGGTCCAGCCAATAAAAAAAGCCATAGACAGAAAAACACTTTCTCTCTACAGCTTTTAACCGATATCCAACAACTATTTTCTCTTTTATTCCCCAACCAGCGATTCCATTACTTCTTCCACCGTCTCCATGCGTTCCGCCCGGAACGCATTGCTCCCGCAGAACACCAGTCCTTCATTCGTATGCCCTTCGGCGGAATTCACCAGCGCTTTGGTAATACAGTAAGGAATCGTCTTTTTGTCGCACTTTTCGAGGCACTGGTAGCAGTGCTCCAGCTTAAACGGAGTCTGGCCGACACCGCTTAAAAATGAGTTATGAATCGCCCGTCCCGGCATTCCCACAGGACTTTTCGTAATCACAATATCTTCTTTTGAAGACCGGATATACGCCTGTTTGAATTCCTCCGGCGCGTCGCACTCCACCGTGGTCACAAAACGGGTCGCCACCTGGACGCCGTCGGCTCCCAACTCAATCTGATGCATCACATCCTCATGGCTGTAGATGCCGCCTGCCGTCACCACAGGAATCTTTGTCTGATACTTCTGGGCGTATTCTCCTACCAGACTGATAATCCCCTTGACTTCCTCGTCATAGGCATCCTGATGAAAGGTATGTTCCACATCCGGAGTATCCACTCCCAGCTCTGTTAAAGACTCACGGGAAAATCCTAAATGGCCTCCTGCCAACGGTCCCTCAACCACTACCAGATCCGGGACGCGGCCAAACTTGCGGTCCCACATTTTTAAAATAACCATGGCTGATTTAACCGACGATACGATCGGCGCAATTTTCGTCTTCACCTTCGTACCTGTCTCAGCCGCCGCTTCAGCTAAGTGAGCCGGAAGACTGACAGGAAGTCCTGCACCTGAGATAATGATATCTGCACCGGCCTTCACCGCCTCTTTGACATACATCGCATAGTTTTTCGTGGCCACCATAATATTAAATCCAATCACGCCTTCCGGAGAGATCTCCCTGGCCTTCTTAAATTCTTTTCCAATTGCCCTCAAATTCGCTTCCAGCGAATGATCTGCAAAATCCGGTTCCCTAAATCCGATCTGCGCGGTAGATATGATTCCCATGCCCCCTGCCTTTGCAACTGAGCCCGCCAGTGAGGAGAGGCTGATTCCAACCCCCATCCCGCCCTGTATAATCGGTTTTGGAACTACAAGTTCTCCTATTACCAATGGTTTTAAATTTCCCATCACATTCTCCTAAATCTGTCATATCGCCCAGAGGCAATTTCTTCTTTCGGCATTGCAGCGTATTTTGCAAAAAAAGCCTCCATGGCACTGTCCATTTCCTTTGCCAGATCTGTTAAATTCTCCGCTGATGCCGGTTCTTCCTCAGCTATAATTCTTTCGATCAGCCCCAGTTCCATCAAATCCCTGGCAGTGATCTTCATGACACGCGCCGCATCGCTGGCCTTCTTGCTGTCCTTGTAAAGAATGGAAGCAAATCCCTCCGGAGACAGAATCGAATAGATTGCATTTTCCAGCATCCATACCTCATTGGCCACAGCCATAGCCAGCGCTCCGCCGCTTCCGCCCTCTCCAATTACAATGGAGAGCATCGGAACGGTGATATCTGCCATTTCAAATAAATTTCTGGCAATTGCCTCGCCCTGGCCGCGCTCTTCCGCCTCCAGACCGCAGAACGCGCCCGGCGTATCCACAAAACAGATGACAGGGCGGCCGAAAGTCTCCGCCTGTTTCATAAGGCGCAGCGCCTTCCGGTAACCTTCCGGAGACGGCATTCCGAAGTTGCGCTTAATATTGTCTTTCGTGTTTTTTCCTTTTTCCTGGCCAATGACCGTCACCGGCATACCGTGGAAAAAGGCTAATCCGCCCACGACGGCTCCGTCGTCGCCAAAGTAACGGTCTCCGTGGAACTCCATAAAATCATCAAATACCGCATTGATATAGTCGCTGGCAACAGGGCGTTCCGCACTTCTTGAAAGCTGTACGGTATCCCATGGACTCTTTTTATTCCTGCGGTTTTTCGTCTTCTTCTCTTTTCCACTGAGTCCAGCGGGCTGGGAACAGTTATCCACATGGAAAGATGTGTTTTCACCGTTATCTTCCTGTTTATGTGGATGATGGAGCTTTAAAATAGCGGAAATTGTGGATTTCATGTCCTCGCGCTTTACAATTTTATCCACAAAACCGTGATCCTGTAAGAACTCAGAGCGCTGGAATCCCTCCGGCAGCTTCTGGCCAATGGTCTGCTCAATCACTCTGGGGCCCGCAAAGCCGATTAAGGCTCCCGGCTCTGCAAGAATGATATCCCCCAGCATTGCAAAGCTGGCGGTCACGCCGCCGGTCGTAGGATCGGTCAGAACACTGACAAACAGCTGGCCTGCGTTGTGATGGCGCTTTAATGCCGCGGAGGTCTTAGCCATCTGCATCAGAGATACGATTCCTTCCTGCATTCTGGCGCCGCCGGAACAGGCAAAAATAATAACGGGAAGCTGTTCCTTTGTGGCTCGCTCTACCGCTCTCGCAATCTTTTCTCCGACAACGTGGCCCATACTGCTCATAATGAATCTGGCGTCGCAGACGCCTAAGACTGCCGGCTCGCCGCCTATGGTACATTTTCCGGTTACAATGGCTTCATTTAACTTTGTTTTTTCCCTGGCTGCCTCTATTTTCTTTTCGTATCCGGGGAAATCCAGGGGATTGGCAAATTCCATCTCTTTATCCCATTCCTCAAAGCTGCCCGCGTCCGCGGTCATCTCAATTCTGCGATAAGCGTGGACACGGAAATAACCTTTGCATTTCGGACAGATATAAAAGTTGTTTCTGACATCCTCCGCGTAAATAGGCTGACCGCATTTGTTGCACTTTCTCCACAGACCCGCCGGGATGTTCGGTTCGTCTGCCTTGTCGGGCGTTTTATATTTGCTGTCGATTAGTGTATAGGTTTTTTTGAACATGTCTTTTAACATGGTTTTGCTCCTTTAAGAAAGAAAAAATGAGGGGGATGGGGGTGGCCGTAAGGAGAGGGATTGGGGGAGATGCAGCCGCAGTGGACAGCCATGGAACACCTTTGGCGTCCCATGGCTGCCGGGCATTCGCCCCATACCCAGATGAAACTCCGCATTCCAAGATACAAGCGAGCTTGCATCTTGGAATACGAAATTTCATCTGGGTGCACTGCTCATTGTTAACGCACATATTCCGCGAAATACTTTGGAATGAAATCTGTATCAATGTCGCCATCCTGATATGCTTCATGACTCAAAATATCGAATTGAAAGTCTACGTTTGTCTCGATTCCCTCTATAATCAATTCTCCCAGCGCACTTCGCATCTTGGCAATTGCCTCTGTTCGGTTTTTTCCATGGACAATCAGCTTCATCAGCATGGAATCGTAGTTTGCCGGTACTCTGTAGTCATTGTAAATATGCGTGTCAACACGAACTCCATTGCCTCCCGGCACGTGAACATTTGTGATCAGACCCGGACACGGCATGAAGTTCTTTTCCGGGTTCTCGGCATTGATTCTGCACTCAATGGCATGGCCCGTAATCTTTACATCTTCCTGGGATACGCTTAAAGGCTCTCCTGCCGCCACACGGATCTGTTCTTTGATTAAATCCAGTCCGGATACCAGTTCCGTTACCGGATGCTCTACCTGGATTCTCGTGTTCATTTCCATAAAATAAAAGTTCTTGTGCTTATCCAGCAGAAATTCAATGGTTCCCGCATTCTCATAGCCTACAGCCTTCGCCGCCTGTACCGCCGTCTCCCCCATCTTCTTACGCAGCTCTTCTGAAATAGCTGCTGACGGGGATTCCTCCAGCACCTTCTGGTGGCGCCTCTGAATAGAGCAGTCGCGTTCTCCCAAATGGACAACATTTCCCAACTTATCCGCCATGATCTGAAACTCGATATGTCTGGGCTTCTCGATATATTTCTCAATATACATTGTGTCATCAGAAAACCCCTTGATGGACTCCATCTGAGCGTTCTGGAAATTTGCATCGAAATCTTCCGGTCCACGGGAAATACGCATGCCCTTTCCGCCGCCACCTGACGACGCCTTGATCATCACCGGATATCCGATTTTTTCCGCTACGAGACGGGCTTCCTCCACCTCGTGAACAGCCTCCTTACCGCCCGGAACGACCGGGACTCCGGCCTCCATCATGGTCTTTCTCGCCTCAGATTTATTGCCCATTTTATTGATAATGTCAGCAGATGGACCGATAAATGTTATATTGCATTTTTCACACAGCTCGGCGAATCTGGCGTTTTCCGAGAGAAAACCAAAGCCCGGATGGATGGCATCCGCCTTCATTGCCACCGTAGCAGTCAGAATCCGCTCCATGTTTAAATAACTCTGGGTAGATGGCGCCGGTCCGATGCAGATAGCCTCGTCTGCCAGAAGTGTATGCAGACAGTCGCGGTCTGCCTCGGAATAGACCGCTACAGTCTTGATTCCCATTTCCCGGCATGCCCGGATTATACGCACCGCGATCTCTCCGCGGTTTGCGATTAATATTTTATCAAACATATGACGATCACCTATCCAATCATAAATGTCAGTTCCGCGGAAGCGGCAATTTTTCCGTCAACCGTTGCTACAGCCCTGCCGATGCCTACCGGCCCCTTGCGCTTGATAATTTCACATTCCAGACGCATGCGGTCGCCGGGAACCACCTTATACTTGAACTTCGCCTTGTCAATACCTCCAAAGAATACCAGCTTTCCCTTATTCGCCTCTTCGCTTAAAATAGCGACGGCTCCTACCTGTGCCAGCGCCTCAATTCTCAGCACGCCCGGCATAACCGGTTCCTGGGGGAAATGCCCCTGGAAATACGGCTCATCAAACGTAACACATTTATATCCTACGGCGCGGACGCCCGGTTCCAGCTCTTCAATGCAGTCTACCAGCAGAAACGGATGTCTGTGCGGAATAATTGCTTCAATTTCCTTAATACCTAACATGACTCTCTCTCCTCTTTATGAAAAAAGAGCCTCAACCATTTTTAACCCAGTCATCATTTAAAAATCGGCTGAACCTCTCTTTAACTTTTTCTTTCCTGTCAATCACAGCCCTGTAACACTTCTTATCGGATTCTGAACAGGGGCTGGCCATACTCCACCACGTTTTCGTTGCCGACGAGAACGGCTTCCACGATGCCGTCAAACTCGCTCTCAATCTCATTCATCAGCTTCATGGCTTCGATGATTCCAAGGGTCTGCCCCTTCTTTACCGTGTCCCCAACCTTGACGAACGGTTCGGCATCCGGTGAAGAGGAATTATAGAAGGTTCCCACCAGCGGTGACGCCACAATCTTATCAGAGTCAATAGCTGCGGCCGTGTTTTCCGCGGTCTGCGCGCCTTTACCGCTGCCGGCCGGCGCAGTAAATTCCGCTGCCGGAAGCGCTGCCATCTCTGCAGCCACGCCTGACGCCGGTATCATCTGCTGCACCGTGCTGTTTCCTGCTACAGTTATAATCTGTTCTTTTTCCTTCTTGATGGAAAGCTTTAAGTTGCCTTCCTCTATCTTAAAGCTGGTCAGGCCATTCTCTGACACAGCCTGCATCAGTCTGATGATATCATTAATCTCCATATTAGGCCTCCTACTGCTCGAATTTCTTCACTAAAATACTGGCATTATGACCGCCAAATCCAAGAGAGTTGCTGATTGCCACATTGACATTACAGGAAACACCCTCGCCCTTCGTGTAGTCTAAATCACAGCCTTCACCCTCGGTCTCAAGACCTGCCGTAGCATGAACAAAGCCGTCCTGGATTGATTTCACACAGGCAATAAACTCTACTCCGCCTGCAGCGCCCAGCAGATGGCCGATCATGGACTTGGTCGAATTGATCTTTACCTGCTTCGCGTGATCACCAAGCGCTGATTTGATCGCCATGGTCTCAAATAAATCATTGTGATGCGTGCTGGTTCCGTGTGCATTGACGTAATCCACATCTTCCGGTCTGATGCCTCCGTCACTGATGGCATTCATCATCGCTCTGGCAGCTCCGCTTCCGTCTTCCGCCGGAGATGTGATATGGTAAGCGTCACACGTTGATCCGTATCCGATCATCTCGGCGTAAATTGTCGCATTTCTAGCAAGTGCGTGCTCTAAGGATTCCAGGATAACAACACCTGCGCCTTCGCCCATCACGAAACCGCTTCTGTCCTGATCGAACGGGATGGATGCACGAAGCGGATCGGTTGCCGTCGTGAGAGCTGTCAGGGATGTAAAGCCTGCCACGCCGATCGGAGCAATACTGGCTTCTGTTCCTCCTGCAACCATAACATCCGCCTCACCGTACTGAATGGAGCGGAAGGCTTCACCGATGGAATGAGTACCTGTCGCACAGGCAGTTACCACGTTAAAGCATTTTCCCTTTAATCCGAACTGGATTGCCACATTACCGGCAGCCATGTTGCAGATCATCATGGGCACCAGAAGAGGATTCACGCGGCCCGGCCCCTTATCCAGAAGCTTACTGTGTTCCCGTTCCATGGCCTGAAGACTTCCGATACCGGAACCCAGACAGACTCCTACGCGGTACGGGTCCTCCTTCTCCATGTCGATGCCGGAGTTCTCCAGCGCCTCCTTTGAAGCGGCTACTGCAAACTGGGAGAAACGTTCCATACGTTTTGCAGCCTTCGGATCCATATAGTTCTTAGCGTCAAAATCCTTTACTTCAGCTGCAAGCTTTGCCTTGTAATCGGTTGTATCAAACTGGGTAATCGGTCCGATTCCCACTTTTTTTTCTTTCAATCCGTTCCAGAAACTCTCTACATCATTTCCGATCGGTGTAATTGCACCCATACCTGTTACTACAACTCTTGTCCTCATATCGTTCTCTCCTTATTACATGGCCATTCCGCCGTCCACGCAGATCACCTGTCCGGTAATGTAGCCGGCTGCGCCGGAGGCCAGAAACGCCACCGCACCGGCAATATCCTCAGTGGTTCCAAAATGTTTCATCGGGATCTGCTCCGTCGCCCCTGCCTTTACGGCATCGGACAGAACCTCCGTCATTTCCGTCTCAATAAATCCAGGCGCCACCGCATTTACGGTGATTCCCCTGCTGGCCACTTCCCTGGCAAAGGATTTCGTCAGTCCAATCACACCGGCTTTGGCCGCGCAGTAATTGGCCTGCCCCGCATTACCAAGCACACCGGAAACGGAAGAAATGTTGATAATTCTGCCGCCTCTCTGTTTAATCATCTGGCGCGCAACATGCTTCATACAGTTAAACACACCTTTTAAGTTGGTATCGATGACCGCATCGAAATCTTCTTCCGACATCTTCATCAAAAGATTATCCTTCGTGATTCCCGCGTTATTTACCAGAATATCGATAGAGCCATACTTCTTAATAACGCCGTCCATCATGGCCGCAACGCTGTCAAAATCAGAAACGCTGCACTGGATGGCTTCCGCATGACCTCCGACTACTGTAATTTCATTTACTACCTCTTCCGCCCGTTTAGCGGAACCATTATAATTAACAATGACAGTTGCGCCTTCTGCGGCCAGACGCAGCGCAATCGCCCGCCCGATTCCTCTTCCGGCTCCGGTCACAACAGCTGTTTTTCCTTCTAACATTCCGGCATCCTCCTCGCTATAAGCACTTAGCGCCTGTCTTTTAGGCGCTTACGTGCGATGCATGTCACCTCCACTTGGTGAGGTCCTTCACGAACCTAGTGGAGTGACTCGCTATAGTTTTTCAATATCTTCCAGTTTTTCTATATTAATGACTTTTACATCTCTTGTTATCTTTCTCATGAATCCGGCCAGTGTCTTTCCCGGCCCAATTTCTATAAATGTATCCACTCCATCCTGCAGCATGGTTTCCACACTCTGCTGCCATCTGACGGAAGAAGACACCTGCCTCTCTAAAAGCGGTCTCACGTCCTCTGCCTTCGTCACATACTGAGCCGTGACATTAGCCACATACGGGATAACCGGGGTGTTGATCCGGGCATCGGCCAGAACCTCGCCCAACTTCCTTCCGGCTTCCGCAAGCATGGCAGAATGAAACGGTCCGCTGACATTTAACAGGACGGCACGCTTTGCCCCCGCTTTCAGGAGCTTCTCATTGGCGGCTTCCACAGCTTCCTTCCGTCCGGAGATCACGATCTGTCCCGGGCAGTTGTAGTTGGCGATGGAAACGCCGTCGATCGCGCTTATCACATCTTCAATCTTAGACGCGTCGAGGGCCAGGATGGCGGCCATGGCTCCGAGTCCAACCGGAACCGCCTCCTGCATAAGGATTCCCCTCTGTCTTACGGTACGGATCGCATCCGCGTCGCTCATCACGCCCGCGGCGGCAAGCGCAGGGTATTCTCCCAGGCTCAGTCCGGCAGCCACATCGGGCTTCACGCCTTTTACCTCTTCCAGGACACGCATCATGGCGATGCTGGTGGTTACCATGGCGGCCTGTGTGTATTCCGTGATATCCAGCCTGTCGTTCTTCTCAAAACACAGCTCCGGCACGGAAAAACCAAGCAGCTCTGACGCCATGTCAAAGAGCTCTTTTCCGGTCTTTGTATTCTCATAAAAATCCTGGCCCATTCCACAGTACTGTGCGCCCTGTCCCGGGAAAATAAATGCAGTCTTGCTCATAATCCGTAACTCCTTTTTCCATTGCTGGTCCGGCACTCTCTGTCCGTCCCACCATTTTCAATTATCGGTTCAGCAGTTTTTCCGCCTGTTCCATCATTTCGTCAATCATTTCCTTACAGGTCTGTGTCTTATAAATCATACCTGCAATCTGGCCTGCCATGACGGTACCGTTCGTGATATCGCCTTCCTGTACGGCCTCTCTCAGCTTTCCGAGAGTTAAGTACTCCAGTTCCTCAAAGCTCTTGCCTTCCTGCTCCAGCTTTACGTATTCCCTGGTCATCTGATTCCTTAAGCATCTGACCGGATGGCCGTGGGAGCGTCCCGTAACCGCCGAATCGATGTCCTTTGCCTTGATAATGCGCTGCTTGTAGTTCTCGTGCACAATGGATTCATCCGAAACCACAAATCTCGTTCCGATCTGTACCGCCTCCGCTCCGAGCATAAATGCCGCGGCGATTCCGCGTCCGTCACCAATACCGCCGGCTGCGATAACCGGTATGGATACAGCGTCCACGACCTGCGGAACCAGCGTCATCGTTGTCTGCTCGCCAATATGACCGCCGGATTCGCATCCTTCCGCCACAACCGCATCCGCACCGTAGCGTTCCATTCTCCTAGCCAGTGCTACAGAAGCCACAACCGGTATAATTTTAACCCCGGCGGCCTTCCACATCTCAATATACTTCTCCGGGTTTCCGGCTCCGGTGGTTACCACACCGATTCCTTCTTCCACGACTACCTTTGCTATCTCATCGGCATGAGGGCTCAGCAGCATGACATTGACTCCGATTGGTTTCTTTGTCAGAGCTTTTGCCTTGCGGATCTCCTCTCTGACCACCTCGGCCGGTGCGTTTGCACCGCCGATCAGTCCCAGCCCGCCAGCTTCCGATACAGCAGCCGCCAGATGATGTTCCGCAACCCAGGCCATTCCACCCTGAATAATCGGGTGTTTAATTCCTAAAAGTTCCGTTATTCTGGTATTCATCAGCCTTCCACGCCCTTTGCTTTTAAGTAGTCCATAACCGCGCCTACGGTTGTCAGCTTCTCTAAATCCTCAGAAGGAATCTCGACTGAGTATTCATCCTCCAATGCCATAACAAGCTCGAATAAATCCAGGGAATCTGCTCCTAAATCCTCTTTAAAGGAAGACTCTGCGGCAACGGCCTCTGCGTCTACATTCAACTGCTCTGCGATAATTTCTTTCATCTTCTCTAACATGGTTTCATTCTCCTCTTCATTTTCCATCTTATATTCCATTGATTTTTTAATATTTATCTAATTACTTTGATTTTCAAAGTATTAGTCTTTTTAATTACCACTCCAGAAGAGTGGTTCCCCAGGTCAACCCTGCACCAAAACCGGCTAATAGCAATTTGTCGCCTGGTTTTAATTTTCCTTCACGGTTCAGCTCATCTAAAAGGATGGGCACAGACGCTCCGGAAGTATTACCATACCGCTCTAAATTCGCTGGAAACTTTTCCATCGGTAATTTAAGTCTTTTCGCTATGGATTCGGAAATCCGGTAATTGGACTGATGCAGAATAAAATATTTAATTTCTTCTAATTCGGTTCCGCTCCCGGCAAGTGTCTTCTTAATTGCCTCCGGCACGGTCTTAACCGCAAATCTGAAAACTTCCTGGCCATCCATGGTCATATAGCCTAATTCCGGTTTCTTTCCTGTCAGGAAATTTCCCGTAGTGCGTCCGCCGCATTTCAGAACGCCGCCTTTCGTTCCGTCCGACCCCATGGTCAGCCCCATGACTCCGATGTCCTCTGCCCTCACGACAGCTGCTCCCGCACCGTCTCCGAAGAGAACGCAGGTGCTCCGGTCGTTCCAGTCCACCAGCTTGCTGAGTGTATCCGCTCCGATCACAAGCCCCGTCCGGTAGATTCCCGCCGTCAAAAAGCTATGTACCGTGTTTAAAGCGAAAACAAATCCCGAACACGCGGCGCTTACGTCAAATGCCACCGCATTGACCGCACCGACCGCGTCCTGTACTTCGCAGGCGCCACTTGGAAAACAGCAGTCACCCGAGGAAGTGGCAAGGACGATAATGTCCAGTTCTTCCGGTTTTATTCCGGACTGTTCAATCGCCAGCTTCGCCGCCTCCGCCGCCAGATCGGAGGTTCCTGATTCTGCCGCCGCAATCCTTCTTTCCCGGATTCCGGTTCTCGGTCTGATCCATTCGTCGCTGGTATCCACGATCTTTGCAAGATCATCATTGGTTACCACCTGTTTCGGTACAGCCGAACCTGTTCCTATAATTCTAGTCGTCATAATTTCCCCCATTCGTGCTGTGATTCACACATCCAGGTAAATGGGAAAACCCGTGGTTTTCACCTGTCTCTGATATTTTTCGTTTCAAATATTTTGATATTCAAACCAATTCTATACAATCCCGATTCGTTTGTCAAGAAAAATTTTCAAAATGGCAGCCGCCTGGTTACAGTCCACGGCCCGCTGAAAGCCTCTGCCGGATATGCCACATCGTTCAAGAAATTTTTTCAGACAAATGGTAAAATAAAACAACAAACAGAAAAGGAAGTAAGACAAATGGATTTACAGAACGAAAAATGTGTCATAGTCATTGACGAGACACTCCCCACCGGCCTGATCGCCAACACGGCTGGAATTATGGGAATCACGCTTGGCAAGGAGATGCCGGATACCGTGGGGCCTGACGTCACGGACAAGACAGGCTGCTCCCACCGGGGCATCATCCAGTTCCCTGTCCCCATACTAAAGGCTGACGGCGCCAAAATAAGGGAACTCCGGAAACAGCTTTACCGGCCGGAATACGCGGAACTGACTGTGGTAGATTTCTCCGACACTGCACAGAGCTGCAAGACCTACGATGAATTCATAGACAAGGCCGCCGCTGCCGAGGAAGATACCTTCTCCTATCTTGGAATTGCCATCTGCGGACCTAAAAAAGCGGTGAATAAGCTGACAGGGAATCTCCCATTGCTTCGATAAATGTACATGTATTCCAGGTATTTCCCCAACACCAATATGCAAAGAGGCCGGATCTTTGGAATCCGGCCTCTTTGCATATTTAATTTTTACTTCATCAGCTGCTGGTAGACATCCCGTTTACTGATTCCCCGGTCCTTCGCCACCATACGCATGGCCTCTTTTCGTTCTATTCCCTGCTTCTCATACAGATCCATATGCTCTTCCAGAGACATCTCCTCAAACGATTTCATCCGTTCTTCCTTTATTTCACTAATGCTCTTTCCCTCGATGACGATAACACACTCGCCTCTCGGCTCCTCCGTCTCATAGGCCGCCAGCGCATCTTCAAACGTAGTCTGAAACGCCGTCTCATACCGTTTCGTCAGTTCCCTGCATATGGTAATTCTCCGGTTTCCCAGGGTCTCTCTCAGTTCCTCCAGCGTCCTGACCAGCCGGTGAGGCGCTTCATATATAATGATCGTTCTCGTCTCCCGCTTCAGTTCCTCTAAAATCCACTGCTTTTCCTTCTTATCAGAAGGGAGAAATGCCTCAAAGCAGAAACGCCTCGTAGCCAGTCCAGATATGGTCAGAGCCGTAATGCAGGCCGCAGGCCCGGGCAGAGATGTAAGCGGTACTCCCGCCTCATGGCACTGTCTCACCAGCTCTTCGCCCGGATCAGAGATTCCGGGTGTTCCCGCATCTGTAATTAATGCGATAGAAACCCCATTTTTCATCTGCTCCACCAGATATCTGGCCTTGTCCACCTTATTGTATTCATGATAGCTCGTCATGGGCGTCTTAATATTAAAGTGGTTTAACAGCTTAATGCTGTGCCGGGTGTCCTCCGCGGCAATTAAGTCCACTTCCTTTAATGTATTCAAAACCCGCAGGGTAATATCATCCAGATTCCCAATAGGCGTCGCACATAGATACAGCTTTCCTGTTTTCTGATCCTTTACCTGTTCTTCCATCTTCTTTTCCAACTTTTCTGCTATTTTTCGGGCCGTTTGACCGGCTTGTTTCTTCTATCATTAGTAGATATACTTTAACACAGAGGGAGAGACTTTTCAAGGAAAGGCGGAAACTATCAGTTATGACCAGTAAAATTATCACACTCTTGAATTTTCATTTTTATATTGATTGTATTTCTGCTCAGCATATTTAAAATCAACAACATTTTTTAAATAACCGGGCTTCTTTTTACCATCAGTGTAAAATAAGGACTCTTTTGTCTTTTGGTTATATAATACGAAAGCATTTTTTACTATTTGAGATCGATTTTTCTTAATGAACTCATATTCTTTTTCCACCAATATCTTATAATCTTTATTGACTTCTTGGGATATATCATAATATGTAATAACGTCATTAGGAACAGGTATCATATTACTAAATTTTAATGTTCCTTTAAGCTCCCGTTTTCCATTTACGTCAATTGAGATCATTCTTATTATAGGAATGACGCTTGGTCGAATTACCCGCCTCCCCTCTTTAATAAGATAATCACTGTCTTTGGGCGATGATAAAGGTACATAATAGCTGTAGTTTTCAATACTAAGAACAACCCCTAAATATTTCCTTAAAAAACGCCCTTCTTCATCTTTATTTTCAAAAACGTTTTTAAGCTTAGAATCAGCTCGTAAGTAGTTTACATATTCGTTTTTTACTGTATATAGTTTTAAGTCCACCTCTATGTTTAGCCCCCTTAAAACAAAGTATGGGGCGGAACCATGTCCCACCCCACATTTTACAGATTCCCATTTATTGGCTGGAAAACACCTGATTTTACAGTCTCTCATTTATTGGCTGAGAAACACCTGATTTTACAGATTCCCATTTACTGGCTGAGAAACACCTGAGAGACAAGTTACCTCGTCTATATTTTAATTATACAACCATATTACGTAAAAGTCAACATTATACTTTAAACACTGTTTATTATGTTGCACTACCAGTATATGTTATTTTTCACTTTTTGATACACGAAGTAAATGAACTTTCTTTTACTGGAAAACACCAATCCCCTGGTTCTCCGCCCTGCCATATTCACCTAATTCTCCAAATCTTCCCCATTGCTGGCAATGACTTTCTTATACCAGTAAAATGACTTCTTCGGCTTCCTGCTCAAATCTCCGTTTCCGTCATTGTGTTTATCTACATATATGAATCCGTAGCGCTTATCCATTTCCCCGGTTCCTGCGCTTACCAGATCGATACAGCCCCATGGGGTATAGCCCATCAGCCGTACACCGTCCTGGTCTATCGCCTTCTTCATCTCTTCAATATGGCGTTTTAAATAGTCAATTCTGTAGTCGTCGCAAATCATTCCGTCTGCATCCTCCTGGTCGTATGCCCCCAGCCCGTTTTCAACGATAAATAAAGGAACGTCATAACGGTCCGTAAGCCAGTTAAGTGCATACCGAAGCCCCACAGGATCGATCTGCCAGCCCCAGTCCGACTGTTCTACATATGGATTCGGTATCAGATCATCCCGTTCGCAAAATGCATATTCCGGCAAATGCTCCCGATATTCTGTGGTATAGGACATATAATAGCTGAACCCCACATAATCCACACAGCCGCCGCGCAAAATCTCCAGATCCTCTTCGGTGCAATCAACGGAAAATCCCTTCTGTTTCCAATACGCAGGTATTCCCGGAGGGTATGCTCCCTTTACATGCACATCTCCAAAGTAATACTTTCTCTGCATGGCTTTCTCTGCCATCATGATATCTTCAGGCCGGCACGTCTTAGGATAAACGGGCGTCACACTCAGCATACAGCCGATCAGAAAATCCGGGTTTATCTCATGTCCCTTTAAAACTGCAAGCGCACTGGCTACCAGTTCATAGTGTGCCGCCTGATACATGACCTCCTCCCGTTCTTCACACTCGCTGTACTGTATTCCGGAATCTGAATATACCAGAAAATCACTCCAATAGTTTGCCTGGTTATTAATTTCATTAAATGTCATCCAGTATTTCACTTTATTTTTATATCGTTCAAAACATACAACTGCGAAATGTACAAAAAAATCAATCAGCTTCCGGTCCCGCCAGCCCCCGTAATGCTCTGCAAGATGGAGAGGCATCTCAAAATGGCTCAGCGTAATCACCGGCTGTATGCCATATTTCAGACATTCGTCAAAGAGGTCATCATAAAAACGCAGGCCCTCCTCATTCGGTTCTTCCTCATCTCCCAGAGGGAAAATCCTGGTCCACGCAATACTGGTCCGAAAACACTTAAATCCCATCTCTGCAAACAGGCGGATATCCTCCCGATACCTGTGGTAAAAATCTATTGCCTCATGGTTTGGATAATTTTCACCCGGAAGGACCTTATGGGTAAAGCGTCTTATGGTGTGCACATCTCCGCCTGTTGTCACATCCATAATACTTAACCCTTTTCCTCCCTCCAGGTAACCGCCTTCCAGCTGATGAGCAGCCACTGCGCCGCCCCACAGGAAATCCTCTGCGAAGACTCCCTTTTTTTTCTCTGTCATCTCATCCATTATGAATCTCCTTTTTTCTGATAATACGCTACAAATGCACTCGGCAGGATTCCCGTATACTTTTTAAATACATTGATAAAGTACTTATACTCCTTAAATCCACACTCCACGGCTACGTTATAAATCTTACAGTCATCCTCCTTCAGTTTCTGAATCGACATCTGAATTCGGTAACGGTTTAAAAAATCATTAAACGGGAATCCCGTTTCCTTCTTAAAAAGCTGGTTTAAATAGGTGGCGCTGGTCTGAAGCGGTTCAATCAAATCATTGATACTGATTTTCTTCTGGTAGTTATCCCTGATATAGGTAACCATCACCCTTGTTCTGGGAGAATAAGACTGCTCCGGCAATACAATTTTAAAATCAAACACATCGCGTTCCAGAGCTTCCCTGGTCTTTGTCTCCGCATCGCTGAAATGCTGTTTCATCCGGCATTGTGCCTTGGCCTTCTCCAGCGCTTTCTTTAACTGCTCATACTCCAGCGGTTTGATTAAATATTCCGCCACACCTAAATGCATAGCCGTCTTGGCGTAATGAAACTCATCATAAACAGACAGAATAATCGCCTCATACCCGTAAGCTTCCATGGTCTCTTCCAGCATCTGGATCCCATTTTTGATAGGCATACCCACGTCGGTCACAACAATATCCGGGTTAAGGCTGCGAATCTTCTCCACGCCCTCCTCGCCATTGCCCGCTTCCCCTACGATTGTGCATTCACAGCCAATCCAGTCAAAATTATAGGCAAGTCCCTTTCGAATCATTTTCTCATCTTCAACCAACAATACCTTGTACATGTCCGTCCCCCCATTCAGGATTTCTGCGCCGGTATCTCAATAAAAACAGTTAAGCCGTCACCACTCCGGTTTTCCAGCCTGATTCCATACTTCTCCCCATAAGTCAGCTGTAACGTCCGGTTTACATTATAAAGTCCCACATGGTCATCGGGATATTCCCTGCTGGCCAGATGTTCCACAACCTGAAGATAACGTTCCTCCGTCATTCCTCCTCCATTATCTTCAATTTTCATAATCAGTCTGTCCTCCACGATTGCCGCATGGACCGCAATATGAAACTGATCGCGATGTTGAAAGCCATATTTTACAGAATTCTCTGCCATCGGCTGGGAAAAAAACTTCGGTACAAATATCTGTCCGGCTTCCTCTTCCACAGAGATTTCATAGGTCAGACGCTCCTGGAATCTGGCTTTATGAAGCATCAGATAATCCTCTAAGTGCTCGATATCTTCTTTAAGAGGAACGAATTTATCCTGATTATATAAATTATAGCGCAGGAATTTTGACAGGCTCAGTATCATTTTTTCCGCCTCGGCAGGGCTGACAAAGACGGTATACCTCAAGGTTTCAAGAACATTAAATATAAAGTGGGGATTAAACTGGTTCCTTATCATTTTAAACTCAGCCTGACGCTGCAGCTCCGCCATATTCTTGTTGGTTTCTATCAGTGCATCCACCTTTTTTACCATGGAGCTGTATTCCTTTGCCAGAGTATCAAATTCATCCCCGGTTCCCAGCTCCAGGCTGATATCAAACTTTCCGTCACTGGTCTCCCTGATGGCATCCAGCATGGCGCCGATCGGTTCCGTCACCTTCCTGCTCATGGTCCTTGACAATTTCAAAAGCAGGACAGTGATTAAGATCAGAACGAGCAGGCTGAAGCATATAAGGGTGCCAATATAGCCCTCATATCCCTTTTGATTTAAAGCATAGATGTTAAGCCCCTCCTGCTCCATCGATTTGCAGCCCATCTGAAATAAATCGCCCTGTATTGACACCTGTCCATGGTAATTTGCTTTATACGCCAGCTTGTTTAAACTGGTCCTGGCATTCTCACTGGTAGTTACAAGTACTGTGTCGAACTGATTGGTCACAACGACTTCCTCTGCCCCCTGCTTCAGCAGCAGTTCCCGCAGTTCTTTATTATCCGCATAATAGACCAGATATCCCAGAAGTTCTCCCTCTTCATAGATTACGGTCCCATACCCATAATACCCCGTCTGTGCGACGGTATCATGGTTCTCCTGATAATAAATCCTCACCACCTTGTTGTCTTCTTCCGATGCAATACGAAAGAGAGGAAGAAAAGAATAATTCACTTCAAAATTATCCTTACTTCCGGATTTTAATATTACATTCTGTTCAGAATCAAGAACGCAGATCTGGAACTTGCTTTCCGACTGGTTGATAATCCTGTAGTAGTCCTCAAATACGCGGTTGCTTCCCACTCCTGACCGCAAAAAAACTTTTAATCCCTCATCCTGCGCCTGATTCACACACACAGAGCGGTAAAAGTGATCCATCTGCTGAATCTTCTGCCGAACATTCTCCGCCGCCCTTTCCGTCCTTCCACGGATAGATATCTCATTGAAGAATCCAATAAACAGAATAAAAAGAGCCAGTAAAACGGCAAGTGGTATAATAGCCGTTATCAGAAAATTCTTTCGTATATTATACTCAAACCCTTTACCAGCTCCTGATCCTGTCATCTGCGTTCTCCCGTTGTTGTTTCCTGTTACATCGATATCTCTCTTGTGCCGGTTACCTTAAATAATATAAAGATAGAACATATTGTAATTACTGTCAAGATGGTGGACAATGCCGCCGCAATACCGTAATTTCCGCGAATAACCTCCGAATATATGGCAATCGTCATGGTCTTTGTCTTGCCTGTATACAGCAGGATAGAAGAACTTAATTCTGTGATAATCGTAATCCAGCTCATAATGGCTCCCGATATGACACCGGCTCCCATCATCGGCAGCGTTACCCGAAAAAATGTTTTTATTTTGGAAGCGCCCAGACTGAGCGACGCCTCTTCCACGCTGATTCCCGTCTGCCTCAGGATTGCAGCGCTGGAGCGTATGGTATATGGCATTCGCTTAATTGTAAACGCCACCACAATAATGGCCGCCGTTCCTGCGATCAGCAGCGGCTTTTGATTAAACGCAGTAATCAGGGAAATACCGAGCACGGAACCCGGAACGATGTACGGAAACATGGTTGCTATATCCAGTCCTCCGGTCAGAATCCCCGGCCTTCTGACCGTCACATATGCGATCAGAACCGAAAGAAAAACAATAAATACCAGGGCAATCAGTCCCAGCGTCAGTGAATTCCGTATGGCAAGCCCCATTTTCGAAAAAGCCGACACATAGCTTCCCAGCGAATGACCTGCTTTAAAGACGATGCCTTCCGTATTGCGGAAAGATGTCTCTATAATGCAGAATTGCGGAAGAAGGGCGATCAGCAGATACGCATACACAAATATGTGAGCTGCCGCATTTTTAATTCCTGCCGCTTTTTCTGCCTGAATCGGATTTAATGCGCCCTGGCTGTATGACAGCTTCTTGGAAACCACCTTCTGAAGCAGAAATGCCGCTGTGGTAAAAAGAATTGTCATAATACTGATTGCGGATGCGAAGCCTACATCGCCGCCATTTTCCCCCATAAACTCATTGTAGACTAATACAGGGATCGTCTTATATCCCTCGCCAATCAGCATAGGCGTACCAAAGTCTGCAAGCGCCCGCATGAATACCAGAATTGCTGCTGCCAGTATAGTCGGAAGAATCAGCGGAATCGTAACTTTGCACATCTTTCTTATGCCGGTACAATTCATGCTCTCGGCCGCCTCCAAAAGGGAGTTATCCATGTTCTTAAGCGCTCCGGACACGTAAGTAAAGACCAGCGGTATCAATTGTAAGGTCAGCACCACCACAATTCCCTTAAACCCATAAATATCCGGTACCTGAATCCCAAATACATGTTTAAACAGATTGGTGAAGCTTCCGTTTCTCCCAAACATTAAAATCCAGGAATAAGCACCAATAAAGGGCGCAGACATCGAAGAAATAAGAATCAGAACCCGGATCCACTCGGCGCCCTTAATTTTTATTGTTGTTATAACATAAGCAAGAGGCGTGGCTATGACCACAGCCAGAACCGTCACACATAAGGTTACCTTAAAGCTGTTTCCAATCGTATTCATATAATACTTTTTACTGAAAAACCGTTCAAAGTAGGCCATGGTAAATGCCCCCGTCTGAGGATCTACCACGCTGGATTTAAACAAATTAAACAGAGGAAAGAACATGAACAGAATATAGAGACACCATACCAGAAGCGTGACTACGGTCCAAATATCCAGATTTTTTCTTCTACTCAAGATCGCTCACGACTCCTTTCGAATAATTGACATTTCCTTCCCTGTCATAGACATTGATTTTTTCAGTTTTTACTTTTAAGTACACTTCGCTTTCAGAAATCAGATTATCCGTTTCCGTAGACTCCTCCATCAGCATCACGACATCCCCTGTCTCCAGTTCAATATCATACCTTGTGGAGTTCCCTAAAAATACGCTGGATATCACGCGCCCTTTCAGTCCGCTCCGGTCTTTGCTGATTACGAAATCTTCCGGTCTGATGGACACTAAAACCGCCTCGTCCTTAACCTTCTGCTCCTCGATTCCCTCTATAGGATTTACATATTCTCCAATTTGTATCCGATATCCAAAATCCCCCCGTAAAAGCCGGCCATGAATTATATTGGAACTTCCGATAAAGGTCGCAACAAAAATGTTGGCTGGCCGGTGATAGATGCTGCGCGGCCTGCCTACCTGCTGAATCACTCCGTCCTTCATAACGGCGATCCGGTCAGAGACAGCCATGGCTTCTTCCTGGTCATGGGTTACATAAATTGTTGTTATGCCCACCTTATGCTGCAGCTCCTTGATGACATCCCGCATCTCCACCCGCAGCTTTGCATCCAGATTGGAAAGGGGTTCATCCATTAACAGGACATCCGGCTCGATTACAATTGCACGTGCCAGTGCAATTCTCTGCTGCTGGCCGCCGGACATATTCTGAGGAAGCCGGTCTTTCAGATTATCAATTTTTACAACCTTCAGTACTTCCTCTACCCGCTTCTGTGCCTCCGCCTTTGATACTTTACGATTATCCAGGCCAAACCGGACATTCTTAGCTACTGTCAGATGAGGAAAGACCGCATAATTCTGAAATACCATGCCTATATTACGTTTACCGGCGTCTAAGTCATTAATCACCCTGTCATTAAAAGAAATTGTGCCGCCTTCAATACTGTTAAATCCGGCTACCATACGCAGAAGCGTCGTTTTGCCGCATCCCGATGGGCCCAGAAGGGTGAAAAATTCACCCTTTCTGATTTTCAGATCCAGTTTGGGAATCACGGTATTCTGCCCATACTTTTTTGCTAATTCATGAAATGTAATCTCTACGCTCATCTATTACTGCACCTCTGCGAAAATCTCATTAAACGTATCAATAACTTCAGCCTTATGTTCCGCAATCTCGTTGGGATCACGTTCAATATAGGTAATGCTGTCAGCGTCAGGAATAAAATCAGCCACTTTTGCGCCTTCTCTTACAGGTCGGCTCATAAACTCCGTACCGAATAAATCCTGAACCTCCGCGCTCGTCACAAAATCGATAAATATCTTGGCGTTCTCCTGATTTTTGCAGTCCTTTATGATTGCAGAAACCGCCTGCCCCGGAATCACTCCCTCCGAAGGATAGGAGATTGCTACATCGGCGCCATCCTTCAAATAAGCAAAAGCGGCTCCTTCATAAGTGACCGTCACCGTATTCTCACCGTCTGCCACACTCTTGTGAGCATTACCCGAGCTGGCTGCCACCTTACCATCCAGCTGCTTAATGAAATCTGTCACAAAGTTCCAGCCTGCCTCGCCTTCCCATTCATGGTCATTGTAGATCCATGCCATATCTGCAATTGTGCTGACCCCATTTCCGGAGCTGGCCGGATCCGGAAGAGCGATTTTCCCTTTAAGCTCCGGATTTAAAAAATCCTTGTAGCTGTTTACCTGAATATCTCCAATCAGATTCTTATTCCACATAATTACCGCGGAATCCATATTAATAGGAGTCAGTTTTCCCTGTACACAGTGATGTCCATCCAGCATGAATTCATCGTTTACCGAGGTGTATTCCTCAAAATAATCCATAAAATCATAAAACATGGATTCAGTTCCGCCGAGCATCACGTCGCAGTATGGATTAACCGATTCCGACTGAATTCTCTTCAGCATTTCGCTGGTACCTCCGGCCAAAAGCTCTACTTTAATGCCTGTCTCCTCTTCAAATAATGGGATCAGCGTGTTAAGAATCTGATCATTACAAGCAGAATAGACCACTAAATTACCGCCTGACTTCTCTTTGCTTTCCTTACTCTCCTGTAAGCTTTCCGCCGTCGTATCCGCGGAACCTGCCTCGCTGCTCTTTGCCGTACCACTTGTACTTCCACACCCACTTAATGTCCCCAATACCATTGACGCCGCCATTACCAGAGATGCAAACTTTTTTAATTTCATAATCCTATCAACCTCCTGATTTGTTATGGCTTAATTATAAGCATTCATTATTCTTACTCCAATCCCAAAATTCATAATCTTTATCCAAAATTGAAAACTAAAAATACTATTTACAGATAATAACGGCAAAAAATAAACAGGACTGCCTTTGTAGGAATCAGTCCTGTCCGTCTAACAACCATAATCAGATACCATAATGATTAAATTCTGCATCCGCTCAATTTTTCAATATCCATAAATATCATAAATCTCCTGCGTATAAACCCCCGGCTCCCGATATACCACAATCGGCGCCTCCACCTTAATCATGGATTTACCGCCGCGCACGGCTTCAATCAGAACCATATTCGCCTCTTTATCCACAAATGGATGGACCATCTTCATCCGCTTCGGCTCCAGCTTATACTTCGTCAGCGCCGTAATAATTTCAATCAGACGGTGAGGCCGGTGCACCATATAGAACCGTCCGCCCGGCCGCAGAAGCTTCGCCGCCTCCCTCGCCACATCGTCCAGCGTACAAAGTACTTCATGGCGTGCGATCGCCTTGGGCAGATCGGGATTTTTAAGTCCATGGGCATCGTTCATATAGGGCGGATTTGAGGTCACTACGTCAAAGGAAGCCGCGCCAAACAGCCGGCTGGCTTCCTTTATATCGCCCTTTACGATCGAGACCTTCTCTTCCAGGTGATTGAGCGCCACGCTGCGCGCGGCCATCTCCGCCACCTCATCCTGAATCTCCAGTCCCGTATAATGTTCGCCTTCATATTTCGCTTCCAGAAGAATCGGGATAATTCCCGTCCCGGTTCCCAGATCGACGGCCTTTTCCCCCGGCTTCACCGCCGCGAAACCGGATAAAAGCACCGCGTCCATACCGAAGCAGAACCCGTCCTTCTTCTGTATGATCTGATAGCCGTTTCTCTGTAAATCATCAAGCCGTTCCTCATCCTTAAGCTCAATTATCATCTAACTTGGATTTCCCTTCCTTTTTCTCAAGGGCTTCCAGAGCCTTCAGCTCCGCATCCGCTACAGAGCCTTTATCCTTGCGCCGCCTCGGTTTAAACTTCAGCTGATCCACACGGTATTCTCTGATTTCCTTCTCATCCTTTGTGATGACGATGACCTTCACCAGCTGACGCAGCACGCTGACCGAGTGAACCTCACCCTTCAGTCCGTCGTCTGTGGTCACATAATCGCCCACATTCGGAAGCTTGCTGTTTAAGTCCTCATACGTCTCTTCCTCATTCTTCAGACAGCACATGAGCCTTCCGCAGACACCGGAGATCTTCGTCGGATTCAGCGACAGATTCTGCTCCTTCGCCATCTTAATTGAAACAGGAATAAACTCCGATAAGTAAGAGTGGCAGCACAGCGGCCTGCCGCAGATACCGATTCCTCCCACAATCTTCGTCTCGTCTCTGACGCCGACCTGACGAAGCTCGATTCTCGTTTTAAATACCGATGCCAGATCCTTCACCAGTTCGCGAAAATCGATTCTTCCATCCGCGGTAAAGTAAAACAGCACCTTGTTGTTGTCAAAGGTATATTCCGCATCGATCAGCTTCATCTGAAGCCCGTGTTTCCTGATCTTTTCCTTACAGATCCGGAACGCTTCCCTTTCCTTCTCGTGGTTTTTTAACTCCACATCCTCGTCTTCTCTCGTCGCCATCCGGATCACAGACTTAAGTGGCTGGACGACCTTGTCATCCGGCACTTCTCTGCTTCCCAACACCACATAACCGTATTCAATCCCTCTAGCCGTCTCCACGATCACGTGGTCACCCGTATGAATCTCTCTTCCGGCCGGATCGAAATAATAGATTTTACCCGCATTGCGGAATCTTACGCCAATCACTTTTATCATCTATCAGTTCTCCTTCATTACCAGTAACATGAGTTCCATGGCCAGTTCCATATTCACATTGGCATTCAGCCTGATCCCAGCCTTATCAATGGACTGGAGAATCTTTTCAATCCCATCGTAGGCGCTGGCGGCGCTCATTTCCTTAATTGTATTATACTCTTCCTTAAACACCAGAAGATTAATATCCTGTGTCACCTTATACATCAGCACATCCCGATACCACAGCTGCATAAAATCTAGACATTCATAAATATCCAGACTCTCGTCCTTCAACTTCTTAATATAGTCGAGAAGCTCTGTAATATCCATATCCTTTAGATGTTTCAGCATATGCAGTAGTTCATTGTACATCAGCTGAAAATCCTCCGAGGATGCCAGATGAATGGCTTTTCCTAAATTTCCTCTTGCAAATGCAGCATAAATCTCCGCCTTCACCTCGGAAATTCCAAGGGACTCGGTCAGATACGTCTTCACAACGCTGTCCTGAAGCGGCTTTAACTTTAACTGCACACATCTGGAAAGTATTGTTGGAAGAAACGCCTCCTGATTCGTCGTCAGCAGCATAATAATCGCATAGAAAGGCGGTTCCTCAATCGTCTTAAGCAGCGCGTTCTGTGCCTGCGCTGTCATCTTTTCCGCCTCATCCACGATGTAAATCTTATAGTAACTGCTGTAGGGCCGTATCATGATCGTATCATTAATCTGTTCCCTGATATCATCAACACCGATACTGTTCGGTTTCTCGTGACTTACAAAAATCAAATCCGGATGGTTGCCGCTCATCACCTGTTTGCATGCATGACACTGCATACACGGTTCTTTCTTCCCCTTTTCACAGAGAAGTGTCATGGCAAACGCGCTCGCCAGCGATTTACGCCCCATTCCCGCCTCACCTGTCAGAATATAAGCATGAGATACATGATTCGTCTCTATAGCCTTCTTAAAATGTTCTTTTATCATCTCATGACCGATAATATCATTAAATCCCGGCATGGGGGCACCTCCGTCTCAAAATATACGGATTTATTATAGCATATAAAATTCATACTCACAAGAAATAAGTGCTGGTAATTCCCATAAGAGGACGTCTCCTGTCATTTCCCGCACAAAAAGAAACAGACGGCCCCATCCGGCAGCCGTCTTAAACATTTAATTCAGTTCCATCCTCTCACCAGCCTTCACCCGGTAAGAAATCCCGTCCTTCTCAAAATATACGTCCACTGCGGCAGGATTCCACACCATAGACCCATCCGCGCTGAACAGCAGCCGGTCGTACGCCGTCATGTAATCATACAGCTCCAGGTTTGTCGCATACCAGATCTCATCCCGGTTTCCGGTGTACGCAGCAAATCTCTCAATCACATCCCAGTTCCCATCCGCCTCAAACTCATAGCTGTGTCCCCAGAGATAGAACAGCCAGGAGCCGTACTTTGGCGTCTCATCCACAAATTTTTCCGCCAGCTCCATCAGACGCTCATCCCGGTGATGGCACGTGGCTGTCAGACGGAGCCAGTCGGACGGAAGCCGGAAATCCCATGTTGAAATTGTTGTTCTTGCATAGGCGATTCCCGCCTGCACAAGCGTATCGACCACCCTGTCACTGGTAGTACCGAAGGGATAAGCCATACCCCTGACAATTGTATGAAACTGCCGCTCCAGATTCTCCCGGTCCTTCATCACCTCCGCCGTACAGAGATTCACCGGAAGCTGCTCCAAAAACGGATGTGTCAGCCCATGAACCGCCACCTCCATGCCGCTGCCGCCATAGACATCCGTCACCGCCTTTTCCGTCATCCTTCTGTGCACCGTACCCGGCGGGTATACCGTACCCTCTTCCGCGTAGAGCCCGCTGTTTAAGTTAAATGTGCCCTTTAATCCATGCTGCTTCATGATTTCGATCAGACGGATATCCTGTTCCACTCCGTCATCATAGCTTAAAGTCAGTGCCTTCCTTTTTCCCTTTGGAAACTGAATAAAGATACTTCCCATGATTTTCGTCCCTCTCCTCCTGATCCGTATAATAATTACCTTAATACTACACGCAATCCCCTGATCTGTCCAGAACCTCATTCCCATTTCCGTCTGTTTTGTAACAGTTCAGACATCAATGTCATTTAGTTAAATTACAAGGTTAGATTCCCTATTGGGGTCTAACCAATTTTTTTAAAAAAATCCCTAAAAGGGATTGACAAACATTCAAAAATGTGCGGCCGCTTTCGCTGCTGATTGTTT
>OIES01000027.1_pt1 | contig 122685 bp, 110 predicted proteins | sample 1581811 | NCBI WGS metagenome assembly OIES01 (sample SAMN03281021, study PRJEB24777) | human gut metagenome | isolation source: fecal sample PR177 from 1 month old male Malay infant, vaginal delivered... | reverse complement strand
ACCGGATTATGTGTCTGTCTTGCAGACTCTCTCAAATCCTCCATATATCTATACAGTATTTTAAAAACCGTATCGCCGGAATATAAGTAATCGTTCAGCTTAACCATTTACCTGCACCTCTTTTGTAGACTTAAAAGGGGGCACAGCTTCTGTAAATCCATTAGCTGTACCCCGTTGCACTGTACTCAGTATAACGATTCGAATTGTGGTTGTCAATAGAGAATGGCAGATTCTATAGTGGCTCCCGGAATAGGAAAAGCTCCTGATGCTATAATGATTTAAATTCCCGATCGCTGCCGTACCATATCATTCTTGGCAGGGCAGAACCGGTTATTCTCTCTGTATACCAGTTTCCCACTGCGCCGTAATTCCACAATCGAATTACTGGTATTCAAATAGTTCCCCTCGTTCTCCCTGCCCACAGGTGAAAATATCCTGATAGAACATACTACTGGTGTAATTCTCCAGACAAGTTTACCCGCCTCCGGAAAAACGCAAGAATTAAAGCTACTGCCTTCTGTCAGGCTGATGGGCTGCTCATTAGAATCAGGGACAATGGCGCCGGATTTGACATGGCCTTTTCCGGAAAGCTGTTTCACATATTTGAGCGTCTACATACAGCGGAAGAGTACGAAGGGAACGGGGTCGGCCTGGTGATTGTTAAACGGATTATGGAGCGCCATAACGGGACGGTTTCTATCGAATCTGAGCCGGATAATGGGACTACATCACGCCAGCCATAATCATTGCCCAAAGGAGCGTACTTCGATTCCTTCCCTCTCCAGACCCGTTATGTTATAGAGTGATCCATGAAGCTTCACATGATGAAGAAGGATACCGGCATTCTTACAGAATTCATGTATTCTCTTTTACAGCTCAGCCCCACCGTGTTCTGACCACGCCCGCGATCAAAACCGCAGTCTCCTTTACCCCCAGAAGGGACGAGTCAATCATCATATGCTTATGTTCCGGGTCTGACGGGAGATAGCCGGCATACTTTTTATGGTATGCGTTCCTGGCCTTGTCAACGGAAGCAATCATCCGCACCGCTTCTTCTTTCGTCATGCCGAGAACCTTCTCGCAATTATCCCGCCTGTTCATATAGGGTGCGTAGATATATAGATTCAGATTGTCCGGTTCATGTTCCAGTATATAATCCGAGCAGCGTCCTACAAAAATTGAAGTGGATTTTTCAGCAAGTTCCCAGATTATCTGTTTTTGCGCTTTGAAAATCATATCCTGCATGTAATCCTCATCGGTTCCAAGTGGAAACCGCCTGGCAAACAGCCGGTCTTTTGACTTTTCTTCTGCATCACTGACTGTGGATACCGGCATTCCCAGCCTTCGCGACACATTCTCCACGATATCCCGGTCATAGAACTCCACCCTCAGTATGTCTGAAAGTTCCTTTGCAATGGAACGTCCCAGGCTTCCGAACTGCCTGGTAATGGTAATGGTGAATTTATCCATCTATCTACCTCCTAAGCGGTCACAATCGTCTTCTGATACCCTCTCACCACACAGCTTATTGTAAAGCAGATGGCAAAATAGCAGACCGCCTCAAACACGAACAGCATCATCATACCTCTTACATCATAAACACTTCCCATGACAACGGTACAGTTCCTCATAAACTCCGCCACATCCACCATCTTTAAAAATGATGTATCCTTAATTACGGTTATGACCTGGCTTAACAGCGCGGGGATCACTTTTTTATACATCTGTGGAAGTACGATATAAAGCAGAGCCTGAAAAAAATGAAAGCCCTGGGAACGGGCTGCCTCGAACTGGCCATTAGGAATGGAGTTAAGGCCGCCCCGGAAAATCTCAGCCATGACCGCAGAAGTAAACAGGGAAATGGCGAATACGGATACCCCAATCTTATTCCCGCGGACCGTAAAGTAAATCCATAAAATCCAAAGAAGATTTGGCGTACACCGGAAAAATTCCGTATAGACGGCAATCAGGGCAGCAATCCAGCGCCATTTACCGGCCGCATAGGTGCGTACCAATGCCAGCATGGTCCCCCAAAATACGCTGATGGCTGTTGACAGTGCTGCAATTACAACAGTCATCCACAGGCCCTTCAGCATAAACACCACATTGGCCGATGTGAAAATCTGATGGAATAGCGCTAACATGTGATTTCCTCCTCCGTTTTAAGTTGACAGTTTTTAGGAGATGGGACCAGCATGGAACGGATTTCCAGATACCGGGCAAGCCTGGCAATGGGAAAACAGATAATGAAATACAGAAGCGCACTTGTAAAGTAAGCCTGGGCAAAATAGGTCCGGTCGGCTCCCCAGGAATCCGTAAAATACATCAGATCCATTCCTGCCACCATAGCCAGTATGGAAGTATTTTTAACCAGGTTTAAGGCCTGGTTGGCAAGAGGCGGCATGATGATCCGGACTGTCTGCGGCAGAATCACGTAATACATGGTTTCCACATAGGAAAAACCCTGGGCCGCGGCCGCCTCCGACTGTCCTCTGGGAATTGCATCAATTCCTGTCCGGATTACTTCTGATATGTAAGCGCCGTGATAAACGCCGACCCCGATTACCCCGAGCACAAACTTGGGAATACGAAAGCCAGAGCCGGAAAATGCCATGGGAAGGACGGAATAGTAGAAAATAACCTGTAGAGCGAGAGGGGTGTTCTGGATAAACTCTACATAAATCCGGGACAGTATTTCCAGAGGCCTTACCTTTGAAGTAGAACATATGCCAAAAATAATCCCGAGGGCCAGCGATGCCGCCAGCCCTGCAAGGGATATTTTGAGCGTCATGATAAAACCGGGGACATAATACTCCGGAAACGCAGCAATTAACGCCTCCCACCGTTTCATTTCAAAAAGTCCTTTTATCATGCTGATCTCCCTTATTAATTACTGCAGTCCCCATTGGTCCTGCAGCGCCTTCATCGAACTGTCTTCCAGCATTGTAGTAACCGTTTCCTCCACAAGTGCCGCCAGCCCCGTGTTCTCCTTTGCAGAAGCCACGCCGTATTCCTGCTCCGCAAAACGGTCCGGCAGGATTTTGTTGCCATCGTTGACATAGCCCGACAGAATAGCGCGGTCTACGGAGAAGCAGTCAATTTGTTTGGTGGCGAGGGCCTGGGCCAGGGCCGGATAGCCGTCAAATTCCTGGAATTCCGGTTTTATATCCAGGCCTTTTTCTGCTGCATATGCCTCAAACCCATCTTTGGAGGTCGATGCCTGGGCCACGCCGATGACTTTACCGTTTAAGTCCTCAATGGATTCAATACCGGAATCCTTGTTGACCATCAGACCCACCGCATCTGTAAAGTACGGCGTGGAGAAATTGTAGGTTTCTTTTCTTTCTTCTGTAATCGTAAAGGTGGCGATTACCAGATCAATCTCACCGTTTTCCAGCAGCGGCCCCCTTGTCTTGGCTGTCACGCCCTGGAACTCCACCAGCTTCTGTTCCTTCGCCTCATCCGCGGTGCATCCGAAGATGGTGCCCGCAATCTCATAGGCTAAATCGTCCTCAAACCCTTCATACTCGCCGGTTGACGTATTCTGCAGACTGAACTTGGGGATATCGGACTTACAGCCCACCTTCAGGACGCCTCTGTCTATTATTTTTTTGACATCGGCTGCCGGATCGTCCGTTCCTTTTGATGAATCGTCTGTCACGCTTCCCAACGAGCCGCCTTCTGCTGGTGCTTCGGACGTGTTCCCGCCCACGGTACTTTCAGCCGCAGTACTTCCCACGGAGCTGCTTTCAGCCGTACCGGCCCCCTTGGAGCCACAGGCAGCCAGGGACGCTGTCATTACCATCGCGAGTGCAAGTGATACCATTCTTCTTTTCATATTTGTTCCTCCTCTTAAAATGAATTTATAAACCAAATCCTTTGAAAAAGACCGGATGCAATACCTTTACATACCAGTCAGTGTCAATGAAGGATTTTGCTTAAGAATGCCTTTGTCCGTTCGTGTTCCGGGCTTTTAAAGAAATGCTCCGGAGTTCCTTCCTCCAGGATGTATCCTTCATCCATGAATATTACACGGTCCGCTACCTGACGGGCAAAGCCCATCTCATGTGTGACACAGATCATGGTAATATTTTCATGGGCCAGTTCAACCATGACATTCAAAACCTCCTGGACCATCTCCGGATCAAGAGCGGAGGTTGGCTCATCGAACAGAATCAGAGGCTGCCGGGTGCATAAGGCCCTGGCAATGGCAACCCTCTGCTGCTGGCCGCCAGACAGCTGGGCTGGATAACTGCCGGCCTTTTCTTCCAATCCCACCCGCTTCAGGCACTTCATGGCGTCCGCCCTGGCTTCGTCCTTTGGCACATGCTGAAGTCTCATTGGTGCCAGGGTTAAGTTATTAAGGACCGTCAGGTGAGGATAAAGATTGAACTGCTGGAATACCATGGATGAATACTTTTTCACCATCTCCAGATGGTTCTTTTTCGACATCACGGTTCCAGCCACAGTTACCTTCCCTTTCGTCGGCTCCTCCAGATAATTGACACAGCGGATAAAGGTGGATTTTCCCGAACCGGAGGGCCCGATGATTACCAGCTTTTCCCCTTCCTTTACGGTCAGGCTGATATCCTTGAGCACCTCCAGATCTCCAAAACTTTTCTTTAAGTGCTCTACTTCTACCATATTGGGCATATGTTTGACCTCCTTCTTCTTACTGTTATCAGTAATTTCAATGCACAGCTGTTACCTGTCATTAAAGTATTGAATCTGTTGTACCACGCTAAACTATCTCAGATAATTTTCTTTCAAACCGATCCTTACGAAGGTCAGCCTGGATTTTAGTAGGATAATTCCCATCAAAGCAGGCTGCACAATAGTCTTTACCCCCCACAAGCTGGTTCAGCTTCTCAATCGGTAAATATCCCAAGGTATCCACTCCGATCAGCTCTGCAATTTCCTCCATGCTGTGGCGGCATGCGATCAGATTTTCCTCTGAATCAATATCTGTACCATAAAAACAGGGGTGTAAAAACGGCGGGGCCGAGATTCTCATATGAATCTCCTTAGCCCCTGCATCACGCAAAAGCGTTACAATACGCCTGCTGGTTGTTCCTCTGACAATCGAATCATCAATCAGCACCACTCTCTTCCCCTTTATCACATGATTGACCGGGCTTAACTTTATCCTTACCTGATCCAACCGTTCATCCTGTCCTGGAGAAATGAAGGTTCTTCCTATATATTTATTCTTGATTAATCCAATTCCATAGGGAATCCCTGAGGCTCTTGAAAAACCCAACGCTGCCTCTAAGCCGCTGTCTGGTACTCCAATCACAATATCTGCATCTACTGGATATTTTTCAGCCAATAATTCCCCAGCGCTTGCGCGGGCCTTTGAAACGGATATTCCGTCAATGACAGAATCCGGTCTTGCGAAATAGATATATTCAAATATACATGTCTTTCTCTGCTGCTTATCGCAGTGCTCTTTCCTTGACTCTACCCTGCTTTCACTAAATACCAAAATTTCTCCCGGCAGTATATCCCTTATAAATTCCGCCCCTACCGCGGACAGCGCACAGCTCTCAGATGCAATCACATAAGCCCCATCTGGTGTCCGGCCATAACAAAGAGGCCTGAAACCATGGGGATCTCTTGCCGCAATCATTTTCGCAGAAGACATCAGAATCAGAGAATACGCCCCTTCAAAGGAATTCATTGCCTTACTTACTGCTTCCTCAATACTTGAAGCCCCAAGCCTTTCCCTGGTAACTACATATGCGATTGTTTCCGTATCACTTGTTGTATGAAAAATGGCGCCGGACAATTCCAGCTTATCCCGTAGCTCCAGGGAATTACTTAAATTACCGTTATGAGCTAATGCCATCTTACCTTTCTGATGATTCACTTCTATTGGCTGACAGTTTTTCCTGGTGTTTCCTCCTGTAGTTCCATATCTGACATGCCCCACTGCCATGTTCCCAGCTGGCAAATGGGATAATGCATCTTTTAAAAATACTTCACTAACAAGCCCTAAGTCCTTATAAGAGGAGAATACGCCATCATCGTTCACAACAATACCGCAGCTTTCCTGCCCTCTGTGCTGCAATGCATATAAGCCGTAATAAGCAATACCCGCAACGTTCTCTCTTCTTGTACTCATCACTCCGAATACACCGCATTCCTCATGAACAGCCATAATCACTCTCCTTTTATTCCATATTAACAGATAGACAAATTTACTTTCTTTCCGCTGACATCAAATGGCAGACTTCCAAAACATACCGAAATATTTTTCATATTGTTTCTCTAATTTTAAAAAAGCAAGGGTGCCTTTAATGTTAAAATTGCATTAAAGACACCCTTGCCTTTGTCGAAAAAGTATATGTTTGTGTTCTAAACAAAAGGCGTCTCTGAGAACTTCATCTCAAAGACGCCTTTGCCTTTATAGGTTGTAATAATACACCCAGAAAAATTATTTGTCAATTACTTTTTATTTTTTAACTGTACTTGTAATTTAACATCTATTACCTTTTTTCATCCATCTTATGGGGCATATCTGCGCTTTTTTTCACTGACAGTGTTTTATTCTCTGATTCAAATTCTTAGTGGATGGAATTGCCCTGTTTAGTGCTAAATTCCTTTTATCGCTGCCAGTTCTCTATATCCATCACGGTTCCGATATCCTATTACTATTTGAAAATTCCTGTAACTCCATATTTACAAATCGTGAAATCATTTCCCGATATAATGCTTCTACCATGTCTGTATCCGCACCATATTCTTCTGCTTCCTTCCGGACTTTGGCAATTACTGCTTCCTCACGATCAGGGGCTTTGACGCCTGCCTCATTCTTCTTAAATTTAGAAGCCTGAATCACATAATTCCCCCTCTCCGCTATCAGTTTTATGATCTCGTTATCGATTCGGTCAATATTGGAACGTACTTCTTCTAAACTACTGCACTGCATAATCATTTCTCCTTTTGCCATATCCATTATAAAGTTATCTTTATTTCTGCAGAACTCTCCCTCATTTCCTTAAATTCCATATGCCCGAAAAGTGGGGATTGATAAAAGCTGCCTATCTGCCCTATGCCGGAAAGCATTTCCTTCATTGTAGCAATTACTGTATCTGCATCCTGTTCCACGGTTGCAATATCGAGCAGAGAAGACGCCTCATGGTTGGTTTTGCCGTAAAGCTGTGCCTGTTTCATTTTCTTTACCGGCTCCTGCGAAGAAAAATATTTTAGATATTTCTCCGCCTTATCATATCTCTGTTTTAGCAAATAAAAGTTAAATAATGCATCGGTCGCGTGGCTGCGGATTGTCTCGTCATCGCTCTCTAACACGGGCATACAGGGAGCAGATATAATCATCATATTGATCTGTGTCAGGCAGTTCCTGCACCATACGTTGTGCATCCAGAATTACCGCCAGCTGCAAAATCAGTTGTTCACAATTCGGATACTGTCCTGTTTCTTCACTCACATAAACGCTTCTTCATAAGCTTCCTATTTGTGTTCCGTTCAACCTCCCTGCAGACAGTAACGCTTTAAGGGAAGTAGTGGTTTACCATACTCCTAGCCTGATTTAACCATTCTTCCCTTTCAGTGCGGCAACTGTCAGCAACCACTCTAAACATGATTCGATCAAAAACCGACACGCCGCAAAAGTCAAAGATACAATCCTTCCAAAGACGGTTTAGCGGGTCGCCAAATGTTTCAACTTCCCGCTTCTCTGGGGTATTTGAAGTATTGAATACAAGCCCGGTCTTTGCTTTCAAAAGCCCAATAGGAAGTCCGCCCCCATTATCACCTTCTGGAAAAGTATAAGCAATATTTTCCCGTAATACCCGATCAACCCAGCCTTTTAATATCGCTGGCGGCTGTCCCCACCAATTGGGGTGAACAATAATAATCCCGTCTGACTCCCGGATTTCCAATTGATGGAGCGCAACCAGACTGTCTTTTGTTTGGTCGCTCACTAACTCTTCCTTGGGAATAACAGGATTAAAATTCTCCTGGTATAAATCATGAAACATAACCCGATGGCCATTTTCCCTTAATGCTTCAACAACTGTTTTCGCAATAGCAGCATTAAAGCTGCATTCATATGGATGTCCTAAAATAACAGATACTTTCATTGATACCTCCTTGTCAACTTTCCAGTTATCCTAAATTCTGCCCGTTAACCGCACCACCACCAACCCACATCCATAGAACCCGCTCCCTTCAAAAAACAAAAAGCTCCTGTCCCCAAAGGAAGAGAAGCCATAAACTCTGCAATGCCACCTACCCGGTTTTTAATAAACAAACCTATGCTCTCATCATAACGGCTAGAGTTTCCGTCAGCGCCCACTTGAAATTCCGGCTACGCTCATAAGCACATTCACCGCAGTTTTAAATGCCTTCTTCCATCCATGAAGGCTCTCTGTGGTTACTCCGCTTACTCAACGATTTTTCATGTAAAATTGGATTTATTGTACTCCTCTGCATAAATGCTGTCAATAAGGCATTTGTAAAAACTAAAATTCATAAGCTGCTCATAGACACTTCATAGCCTTTTCATAACTCAGACATGAGATTTCACGGTTTTCTGATTATGCCTGGAATTTCTCACATAGTCAAATCTTGGACCGCACAGACTAAACGCAAAGGTTTCCCGGTCAACCATGCCAACCACCTGATTACTGTCATACAGTTGCATCAGGAATGCCGCCATCTGCCGGCTGGTGTGGTAGGTTCCAAAAAGCCTGTCATAATCATACTCACTGACATTGTTTGCTACTTTTCCAAATTCTGTTTTTGTGGCTGCCGGCGCCAGAACCTTGGCCCGCATCTTCGCCCCGGATTCCTCCAATTCCCTTGCCAGCCCTTCCGTGAATGTACTGACATAGAATTTTGCCGCGCAATAAGTAACGGCAGCAGGTACAATCGTGTACCCGCCACAAGAGGATATATTAATAAGCTGCGTCCCCTCCGTGTCCTTATATTCCCGTACAAACAGGGAAGAAAAAATCGTGAGCGCTTCCACGTTTAAATGGAGCATGCTTTCAATCTTTCTCAAATCTTGATGCGCCACGCTGTCATAATTCCCAAAGCCTGCATTATTAATCCATGTATCCAGCGGATACTCCTTCAGACTTTCATAGAACTGACACACGTTTTCCATAACGGACAGATCCGTGGCTCTGACCACCACATCCAGCGCCGAATTGTTTGATAAAATGTCTTTCCTCAGGGCTTCAAGGTAATCCTGGCGGCGGGCCGCCACAACCAGGTTCCTTCCACGGGCAGCAAATGCCTTAGCTGTCTCATAACCAATACCGGAACTGGCGCCGGTGATTACTGTATATGCTGCTTTTTTCTGTAACATTTGAAAATCCTCCTTTATCTTGATATAATCGACTATACAATGTAGAGTAAACTCTATGTCAAGAAATTGGAGGTGAATTTGCCTTGGAATATTCAATCGGTGAATTTTCCGGGCTCACGGGCCTGGGAATCCATACCCTACGCTATTATGAACAGGAAGGCCTTATTGTCCCGGAACGTAATTCTGGTAACCGCCGCCGGTATTCAGACCTGGACATTGCATGGATCAGCTTTATCGTACGCCTAAAGGATACCGGAATGCCCATTAAAGAGATTAAAAGATATGCACAGCTGCGGACCGAAGGGAATTCCACGCTTCAGGCACGGCTGGAAATGCTCGCGCAGCACAGGCAGGCATTAAACGAACAGATTATGCAGCTCCAGGAGCATCGGGATCGGCTGGATGACAAGATTGACTTCTATAAGAATGAAATACAACGGCAAAAACCATTATGCAACCAATAGTTTCCTAATAGTTGGTAGAAAGTAGCAGCCCAACCATTTATAATTTGCTTATAACATTTCAAGGAGGTTGACTGGATTGACACCATTAGGAAAACGTATCTCATACTATATAGAAAACAAAAAAGGACTGTCACAGGAAAAAGTTACGGAACATATTGTATCAGCAGACGGGCTGTTACAAAATGGGAAAATGATTACTCCAGGCCAAATACAGATCATCTATTACAGTTATTTGCTTTATTTGAGATTTCATTAGATGAACTGATATCTCGTCCTGTTACTGATAGTTTACCGTTAAAAGAGTCTGAGTGGAATGATTAGAGTGGTTCGTTAAGAAATCGAATACGAATCATTATCCCAATTTTTCTTTTCACATGCGGAATGAATTTACTGGGCATCAGTGTCCAGAGCCTTCTATCCAAGGTTGTGCATACGGCATTAGGACACAGTCCCAACCAACATAAATACAAATGCTCAAACGCAAATAGATAACCGTCACCCGCTAACCGGTAAATTGAATTTACATCGGCCTCCGCTGCCCAATCTGACAACTGTAAATCAATGATTGTATAATTCTCTTCGCCTGTAACCTGCCGGAAGACATCTTCCGAACAGATAACGGTTCCAACATCAGCAGCATTGTCAAACGGGCATTCTGACAGCATGCCTGTAATCCGGATATTTAGGGAGCGGCCGCCTGTATTTACACGGATGGTATCTCCTGTCTTTAAGGTATTCAGAGGTTCATACACGACTACGCCGGTCAGTTCCTCCTGCCGCGCTTCTTCCAGTGAACCTTCTGTCATATATTTTTCAGCCCAGTCAAACTGATACTGTTCATAAGAAATCAAGTCAAAGTTCATCTCCCTTCCATCTGCCAAAGCCGGGATATTATAAGCAAACATTCTGCCGTATACCTTTTTAACAGCCGGATTCTCCCGCAGCTTTTCCAGTAAAGTATATTCCACGAAACATATCTGGTCCGGACTGATGATAGATAGATCCGCAGTCCACGGACGCAGAGGGGTAAGTGAATGCTTCATGAAATCAATCGTCACGGAGAATGTAAGAAACAGGATGATGCTTAATGAAAATGAACCCACCATCAAAATAAAATTCTTTCTGTCCGCTTTGGCATGATGGATTCCCAGCGCCGTATCCACTCTGAAAAGCGCCGTATTCGCTGCATTCTGGACAGGCTGCAAATGACTGGCATTTCCTGACACCGCAGTCAGGGGAGTTATCCTGGAGGCTCTTTTAGCCGGGGAACGGGATGCCACAATCACGGTTAGCAGCCCAATTAATATCCCTGTAAAGATACTGGGCGGACTCACGGCCAGGACAGGCATATCACTGAAATATTCAGGGCTAGGCCAGCGCAGTATGGCTCATAGAATCCCAATAATGGCCATACCCAGGATAATTCCCAATGGGATGGCAAATCTGCACCAGCTTAACGCCTCCCCTTGTACTATCTTCATGATCTGTCGTGGCGTTGCCCCGATGCAGCATATCATCCCAAAAAATTCCGTGCGCTGTCCAATATTGCTGTTGAGGCTGCTTGTAATCATTATGACACCGGCCAAAAGAACCAGCAAAAAAAGAATACCTGAGGCGCCATATAACCGGTTCCAATCCTTCTGGAATTGCGAACTCCTTTTTCAGCACATCCGGCTTAAAATAACATATCCAGACAGAGCCAAGCCCCAGATTCGTAGCTTTCATCATCATGTGGTCCGTTATGATACTGGCATCAATATCCGTCAGCTTTTTCCCATCAAAAGGCCGTGTCCAGGTTGTATTCCTGTCGCTGCAGACAATGGTTATCAACGGCGCACCATACACTTTTTTCATATTTGACCCTGCGGGCCTCATGGAGTACGGGAACTGGAAACAGATACAGTAAACAAAACGGTTTTGCAGAACTTAGCGAGATTAGCCAGCAGAAATGTTTTCTCTCTTGTTAAAAGAATATCCGCTTGTTCAGGAAACTTTTAAAAATTCTCTAATACCACCTCACTGCCGGAAGTTCGTTATTGATACCGTTCGTCAATAAAACCTGATGAAGATCAATGATTCCGTTATGGAACGTTGCAGCACAGGCTGACAGGTACAAATCCCACATACGGACAAATCTCTCATCAAACATTTTCCTTACCTCTCCGGCATGGGCCTTGAAATTCTTCTCCCAGCACAACAGAGTACGATTGTAATGGAGACGCAGGTTTTCTGCGTCCATAGTATGAAAGCCAGCCTCCGTTACATGGTAAAGCATCTCCCGCAGGCTCGGAACAACACCGCCCGGGAAGATATATTTCTTTATCCAGGGGTCGCCGTTGTACTCTTTTAAAGCACTGATAAAATGAAGAAGAAAAAGTCCACCCGGTTTCATCACCTTTTTCACGCAGTCTATGAAAAGATGGTAGTTATCACGACCAACATGTTCCACCATACCGACGCTTACAACCCGGTCAAATTTCTTTCCGTGTCCCGGCAGGTCACGGTAGTCCATCAGTTCCACGGTAAGATATTCCTCCAGACGCTCTGTCACAATCCGCTCCTGAAATTCCCTGTACTGTTCCTGGCTAAGCGTAATCCCCATTCCATGGATGCCATATTTCTTTGCAGCTTCAATCAGTAAAAAACCCCAGCCGCAGCCAATATCCAACAGGGTCATCCCTTCTTTCAGGCAGAGCTTCTTGAGAATATAATCGACCTTATTTACCTGTGCCTGATATAGCGAATCACTCTCATGTAAAAAATATCCGCAGGAATAGCTCATGGTTTCATCCAGCCAAAGCCTGTAAAAATCATTTCCGATATCGTAATGGCTTTGTACCTCCCTCTGCTGGTTCTTCTTTGCCGTCGAAGGGAACATTAAGTTTTTAAGCGCCGGCTCATCCGTTGAGAATCGGTCCATCTGCCCCAGGAAATGATCCAGGGCGTAGTACAAGTCTCCCTCAACCTCCAGCCTCCCGTCCATGTATGCTTCTCCCAATGCCAGCGAGGTGCTTGTCATAAGAGCTGGCAGAGAAACCGGCTTTTTGAAATCCACAGTAAACTCCGGCTCCCCGGTTCCGATTTTGTATTCCTTGCGGTTAATTTTTACCCGGAAAGGATAACGATCGAATTTACCTAAAAATGGTACGATAACATTTTCTTCTAACATATTAATCCTCACTTTTCTATGTATAATTTTTTCGTGGTTTTCCCCTGATTTGCGACCGCATCCATTTTGGCCTGGATTGCTGCATAATCTCCCAGGTATTCTTTTGCTTTTACTTCAAAAGAGGCTCCCAGATGGTAGACCAGCGGAACACCAGTCGGTAAATTCAGTCCGGTTATTTCCTCCTGTGACAGATGTTCCAGATACATAGATAACGCACGCAAGGAATTTCCATGGGCGGTAATCAGCACACGTTCCCCTGTCATAATCCTTGGTCTGATTGTTTCCTCAAAGTATGGGATAACCCTTGTTATGGTATCTTTCAGGCTTTCCGCCAGAGGAAGACTGCCGGCAGGTATCCCGCGGTAGGCTGCCTGATTGGCTGGGTTCCGGTCATCGTCCGGGGACAGGGCGGGCGGCTGTACATCAAAGGAGCGCCTCCAGATTTTCACCTGCCCCTCCCCATATTTTTCTGCTGTTTCCGATTTATTCAGTCCTTGGAGTGCCCCATAATGACGTTCGTTCAGTTTCCATGTTTTTACGACAGGGAGCCATTCCCGGTCCGTCTCTTCCAATACCAAATTTAATGTGTGGATGGCGCGTTTAAGATATGACGTGTAGCAAATATCAAAATCGTATCCGTTGTCTTTCAGCACATTCCCCGCCTGCTGCGCTTCTCCCTTCCCAGTTCCGGATAGCTCCACATCTGTCCAGCCAGTAAACAGGTTTTCCTGATTCCAGACACTCTCTCCATGCCGGAGCAATACTAAAACAATATCCTTCATTCTTAATTACCTCCTTTACGCTGTAACCTCCAACCTGCCACGCTCCTGCACTCCCCATAAAATCTGCTTGGATACCGGATTCTCCAATCAGCATCTTTTGATGATTAGTTTATGCTAACCACTGAATAAAAGTCTGGGACTTCAGTCTCCTGAAATCCCCTTTTCCTGCTGCCAAAAGACTGGATGCCAATTCCATATTTACTGGTCCTCTTCTCCTCGAATCATTGTGCTATTAAATAACAACGTTACTGTATAACATTGATAATAGTTTGTCAACTCTTGGAAATGAGAAAAATCATCGTTACTTATCAACCATCATATCTGCGAATGACTCTACAATCGTCATTTTTGTTACCGGTTCCGCTTATTCTAACAGTCTTTTGATAAATTTTATCAATTTATTCTGTCTGTTTTTTTGCATTCAGCTATTGACAGGGTAATGATTCAAAGATATAATCTAAAACATCGTTATGAAACATGGTTTTAGATTGGAGATGATTGATATGGCAAATCAAATTGAAGGCGTCACAGAGCGGCTGCTCACCTGTGCAACCAGGGAGTTTTTGAAAAAGGGCTATTCGGAAGCGTCCCTGCGTGCTATCGCAGAAGCAGCTCAAACCAGCACCAGCTCCATCTACGTGCGCTTTGGTGATAAGAGCGGACTATTTTCCGCTATTGTTAACGAGGCCTGCGAAGATTTTTATCATCTGTGTGAGACGGAAATATCCAGGTTCAATCAGACAAATGCAGGGATGTCTTTCGATGCAATGATTGCTTTTAAAATGGGAATGGTGGATCTGATTTTAGACAGCATCTACAGTCACTATGATGCTTTCAAGCTGTTGGCAAGCCGTGCGGAGAGTGCGGCCTTCAATCAGTTTATTCACAGCATCGCAGATTTGGAGTCTGCCCAGACACAGCGGTATATCGACGAAATCCATAGTGATGTTCTGTGTTCCGGACGGCTGTTTCCAGAACTTCTGCACACTCTGGCCAGTGCATATTGGGCAGGAGTATTTGAAATTGTAGTCAGGGACATGAGCCGGGAAGATGCCAGAACCTATTTTTTGCAGCTTAAGCGCTTTTTCCAGTGCGGCTGGATGGATCTGCTGGCACCGCAGGAACCGGGCATAGTTACAGAATGAATTGTTTCGTAAGAGATGGCGGTATCCGCTATTTTTTATATTATATAGTTAGCTTTTACTAACTCATTAAAAGAGGAGGATTTAGCATTATGAATAATCAAAAAGATACGAGAACCCAGTTGTTAACTGAAAATCCATGGCGCCTCATGCTGTCGCTGAGCCTGCCGGCCATTGTCGGGATGATTGTCATCGGGCTGTACAATTTTATGGATGCTGTTTTTGTGGGGAACATGATTGGTTCGAACGCAATGACTGCAGTGAAAATTTCATATCCATTTACCCTGTTGAACAGCGGTATTTCCACCCTGATTGGCGTTGGCTCCGCGTCCGTACTTTCCCGGGCCATAGGAAAAGATGACCGGGCAACCATTGACCGCATTATGGGAAATCTTGCCGTGTGCATCATTATTCTTTCAGTCATCATCGCGACAGCAGGGATACTATTTACCCGACAGCTTCTTTCTCTTGCCGGGGCAGACGGGGAAATCATGGAACTGGGTGTCCGCTATCTGCGTATCATTTTTATGGGATCACTGTTCGTAAACTTTGCCCAGTCCGCCAATATGGTCATGCGGGGTGAGGGGCTCCTGAAAAAAGCGATGCTCATTATGGGACTGGGCGCACTCTTAAATATCGTTCTGGATCCGCTGCTTATTTCGTTGATGAAGACGGTAGATGGTGCCGCCTATGCCACCATAGTCTCCCAGTTTATACAGGCTAGCGTCACTTTATGGTATTTTACCAAAAAAAGCAAAAATATCCGGATTAACCGTTTACGCCTCGACAGAGGGCTTTTGCCCCAGGTCCTGAGCGTAGGCGTATCCGCTATGCTGATGCAGGTAATGCAGCTTATCCAGCAGACCATTCTCTACAGTGCCGCACAAAAATATGGCGGCAGTGAATGGCAGACAATACTTAGTGCTGCGCTTAGCCTGCAGGCATTCGCCTTCATCCCTCTGTGGGGCATAAGCCAGGGGTTCCAGCCGGCAGCCGGCACCAACTATGGTGCTAAGAATTATGGCCGTGTTAAAAGCCTGATGGTGGTATTTGTGCTGGGTGCAACAGCGCTTTCCCTGCTTTTCTATCTTCCGGTTATGCTGGCCCCCAAAACCATGCTCTCCCTGCTGATTGCTGATAATCCGGTGCTTGTGGAAGCAGGTGTACACAATCTGCGGCTGTTCTTCTCTACCTACATCACATTAGGTCTGCTGATTATGTCCATCACACTGTTTCAGTCCCTGGGACAGGGAGGAAAAGCCGCCCTTCTGACTGTTCTCCGGCAGATTGCAATCTTTATTCCGCTGGTATTTTTACTGCCTCTGCTGTACCCGGCAGGTTCCGCTGTAAACGGCGTGTTTATGGCTCCCGTTGTGACAGATCTTCTGGTTTTGGTGCTGACTCTCTGTATGGTCTCCGGAACTTTCCGGAAAATCGGGAGCAAACAATCAGCATAGGAGAAATCCAACTCCTTCCAAGCACTGCCTTCCTTTCAGATAAGGCACCTATGAACTGAAGTTTCCCAGAAAGTTTGACCTTCCAGTTACTAGAAGGTCAAACTTTTTTCTGAAGATTACTCGATTTTCCAATACGGAGAAAGTAATTGAAGAGAACCTTTGCCAATATTTTCTTTTTGGCACATAGGAATCTTGCCAACCTCTCGCATCAGCAGAGTAATTCCGGTTATCTCCAGCATCAGATAACAGCCATCTGGCACTTCAAAATGATAGTCATCGGAGTCCATCGCCTCTTTTAAATACGGCGTTTCCTCGTTTCCGGGGCCTGTCTCATGATTGAAAATGACGATATCTCCCCGCCCGGGATTGTCGCCAAACTTATAGCCAGTCGGAGGGTTCTGTTCGTCAGGTCACGGTTTTATTACTAATTCTTTTCGCCTGTACCTCATGGTACAAACCTTACAAGTCGCTATCAGGTTTATTGGTTATTTATCCGCCAATGCTATTTGAGCTGTATCTCATCTTGCCCATCTCCCATTAAAATAGCCTGTATCCTCTCTACATCCACAACAGACGTAAATCTCTGGGTCAGCTTAAATGCCCCGCCCTGGTCGGTATATCCATAGTTTTTCACATCAAGGCCCTGGGAGACCACTGTACCATCCTGATATCGGACACCTGATATCACCAGGTCTTCCGGCAGATCCGTCTGATCACTGTTGACACCTGTCCTCCCCTCCATACTGCGGATATCCTGCCCGTCACAGGTTATGATGATGGACAGCGGTGACAGCTCCACAGACAATACCTTCACCTGGACGCCTCCCAGAATGTACTCCATGCCAGGTGTAAAATGTGTCACTGAGGTCTGCTTCATATCCATTGTAAAGGGCCAGTTTCCTGTCTTGAGGTCTACGGGTTCTCCGGCCTTCTCCTGATTCCGCTGCAATGCGGTGAATACAACCTTCAGCTCCCCGCTTTCCAGTGCGGATTCCTCCATCTTAGTTCCTCTGATTTCAAAGTATCTGGAGCTGCCGGGGGCCTGTTCCATGTTGGAGACAAACCCCCATTCCAGGCTGCCGAAAGGACTTTCCCGGCCGTTTAGGGACAGTTCCATGGCAAGCCCGCTGTCTTCATCCAGTACCGGCTCCCCCTCCCCAACAGTCACATTGAATAGCGCATAAAAATAGTTCTCATCCTGGATAGTCTGTATCAGCTCCATGGTAATCCCCCCATCCGTCACTGTGTGGCCAATTCCTGTAACATTCCCCTCTGTCACAAGCCGATTTTGCATCACTTCGTCCGCCACAAACACCTTTTCTGCCCGCTCGTTCCACCGGAAAACTCCTGCGGCCATTGCTGTGGTTCCCAGCACTGCAACTAAAGCCGCCGCGATAGGCAGAACGGATTTACGCAACTTCTTATTTTTTCTATTCTTCATATGATTCCCGTCCTTTTCATCTAATGTTTCCAAAGTATTCACAATCAATCTGTGGATGCCCTCAGGTACTTCCGGAAACTGAGTCTGCCAATCTGGTTTATACATACCCATACACTCCTTTCAGCAACTCCTTCAACATTTTCCTGCCGCGGTACAGCCTTGTTTTGGTGGACCCCTGACTAATTCCCAGCAAAGAGCTGATTTCCCTGATGGAAAATCCCTGCAGATAATACAGGACAACCACCGTGCGGATGGGCTCCTCCAGCCGGCCGACAGCCTCGTAAAGCCCTGCAGACTCGTTCGTGTCAGCGGCGGTATCAGCCCCTATGGCTTCTCTATATGCAGCGGTGTTCTTCTGGGAATTACATATTTTATAGCACTCATTGATTAAAATACGGGTCAGCCAGGTTTTAAAATACGCTTCCTCCCTAAGGCCGCCCAGGCTGCTGTATGCCCGCAGGATTGCTTCCTGCAGGGCGTCTTCGCAGTCCTCCTCACACCGGAGGATGGATCTGGCCACATGGTACAGCCCTTTTTCCATGGAGAGAACCTTTTCCGAAAATGTTTCTTTATCCATTGTTCCAGATTCCTTTCTATCTTATCAGTAGCATACGCAATACTTCCGTGACAACCAGCGCTGTTTGACATTCTGTATTACACTTATTAGATTGCATTTTTAGCGAAAAGGTCACAGGATTTTCTAAAAATATATAAAAATAAGGTACGCAATGGGCTGTTTTCCTATTGGCGCACCTCATCTCTTACATGTACGATATACCTTTCATGTAATGAAGCTTATTCCATTTACTTGTAATATTATGATATCGGGCATCACCACTATCAGTGGTGCCCATTTAGTTGGCACTATACGGGGTATGGGTGTGTTCTGTCAACAGCTATTGCATATTTTTATAGATTTTTTATAAGCTCTGTTACAAAAGCAGTCATGAATGGCTATATAAAACACATTGACCAAGTAGACGCTCCCATTATATAATGTCTGTATTTACCGACGGGACATCAGACAGGAGAACATCTATGTTATATAAAAAACCCTTGTTTACTATAGGTTTCTCACTTTTTCTGGTACTGGTAGTAATAATCCTAACAACCCTGATTTACGGTAATTCTGTCCATACAGCCTTGGAAGAAGAGACTGACACCTATATGGAAGAATTAGCCCAACAGAGTGCCAGACTTATTTATGAACGTGTCAAAAGCGACCAGACCTATTTGGAAGGGCTGGCAGCTTCTATCAGCGAGCTTGACGCGCCGCTCACGGGTTCCCACACACTGGACATATTGAGCCAGTGGATTGATATTACCCGTTTTAAATGGATGGCCGTTGCTGATACCAGCGGCACACTCTATGTGCCGGACTATCCGGAAACTCTCAATATTTCCCAGGAACCATACTTCCAGAGTGCGATGAATGGCGGGGCCTCCGTCATGTGGCTTCCGGAAATTGACGGTAAAAGCGAAAAGCTTGTAATTTCCGTCCCGATTGATAGCGGAGGAAAGCCCAATGGCGTGCTGCTTGGGAGGTATTCCATAGAAAACCTATCCGATTTGTTTACAGCTGGCGCTTTTGATGGAAAGGGATATAATTATGTCATAGGATCGGATGGCAGCATTATATTCCGGGCTTTGTCTGACTCGATGGCGCCAGACTATAAAACGCTTAATGAACTTGCGGCAAATACTTCCAATACCTTGACCTCTGACGATATGGAAGTCATGCTTAACAATATGAAATCCGGCGCCGGTGGCAGTATAACCTATAAAATGGATGGTCAGGAACGCATTATGAAGTATATTCCAGTGGGAATCAATGACTGGAACCTGGCCCTGGTAATCCCCTCTGACATAATTGATGCAAAAGCACGGGCTGTCATAAAAAATACCAGTCTTTACAGCGGTGCCATTGTTCTCTCATTTTTATTCGTGGTGTTACTCGTTTTCCATCTAAAACAGCAGAATCACAGAGCGCTGCAGAAGGCTTATCAGAATATCCAGTCCCTATACCGGACAGTCCCCAGTCCCGTGGTACAATTCAAGAAAGACTGCAACTATTCTATTCTGCAGGCAAATGATGCTTTTTACAATTTTCTCTCATGTTCGTTCCGGGAATTTGATAAGCCAATTATAGGTTCTTTGCTCCCTTTGATACACCCGCAGGATTGTGAATTTATTGCAAATCTGCCAGATGGGCTGTCGGCACATGAATTCCGATTATTGGATTCCAACGGGCATACGAAGTGGGTTCATGGAAATTTCGACTGCTCTAATACTTCCCAGGCAGTCCTGTGCGCATTTTTTGATATCAGTAAGCAGAAAAAGCTGTTGAGGAACGCTGAGAAGGAAGCTCTGCTTGATCCGCTTACCGGTGTGAAAAACAGACTGGCGGTAGAAAAGAATCTTCCGGAACTGCTCCATGCAACAGAGGGTACCGGAGCATTAGTGATGTTTGATTTAGATAAATTCAAACAAATTAACGATACACTGGGCCATCCGGAAGGCGACCTTGTATTGCAGAATTTTGCACACTGTCTTATTGAGGTCTTTGGCACTGATGATTTTGTGGCACGTCTTGGCGGAGATGAATTTGTTGTATATTCAGGCGACATTTTACGGCCGGAAGACGTGACGCAGAAAGCACAGCTGCTCATTAACGTGATGGCACAGCAGATGGGGACCGCAGAAAAGAAATGCGGACTTGCTGTGAGCATTGGAATTACCTTCTATCCATCAGACGCTGACAATCTGCCGGATCTACTTAAACTAGCAGACCTGGCGCTTTATCGTGCAAAACATAGCGGCGGAAAGCGTTATATATTTTATTCAGAAATATAGTAATGGGATGTATGGCATTTAGAAACGGATTCTTTTTTCTGCATTCCCAACACAGGGAAGATTGTGCTGCATCAATACGTAGTCGTATACTGATTTTCCTTAAGATTCTCTAAGTTGGCATGATTTTTCAGAAGAATATGCTTGTTACGCCGGGCAGATAAAAAAGGAAAGAGGGTATGATTTTATGAAAGTTCTAGGCATTAATGGCAGTTCAAGAAAAAAATGGAAATACCGCAATTATAATGAAAATTGTCTTAGAGGAAATGGAGCATGCAGGAATTGAAACAGAATTAATTCAATTTGGTAATGATACGATTTCCCATTGCCGGGGCTGTTTTTCCTGTAAAGGTAAAGGCCAGTGTATTTACCAGAAAGACCGATTTTGTGAATACTTTACAAAACTGGTACTGGCAGATGGTATTTAATTAGACTCTCCCGTCTATTCTGCTGATATAAGCGCAAATATGAAAGCCTTTTTAGAAAGGGCTGGGGTAATTGTCGCCACAAATCCCGGCCTTTTAAGCATAAAGTTGGGGAGGCCGTTTCCGCCGTCCGCCGGAGTGGCGGCTTAACTGCCGTTGATACAATGAATCACTTCTTTTTGAACAGGGAAGTATTTGTAGTTGGCTCTGCTTATTGGAACATGGTTTATGGAAAAGATATTGGTGACGTAAAAAATGATACGGAAGGTATCACGAATATGCAAAACTTAGGCAAAAACATGGTTTGGTTATTAAAATCACTACGTTAAGCCGTTTAAAAGTCTTCGGTAAATCGCCACCCTTCAGAGTTCTCATTCGGCGGAAAATGGATATATGGCTACATTTGACCAGATACGCACCAGGCCGAAGTCCGATTTTCATAATGAAAAGACTTAGGATAAAATATAAGAATAGATAAAACAAGATACGGCAAACTTTACAAATCGGAATTTTAAACAGGACGGGGAGTAAGTGCGAATTATGGACAGAGAAGTCACTTTGGAATCCTGATCTACACGTGCATGATTTTTATCTTGTGCCCAGAGTTCTTAAAGAGCCGTGGGCTGATAAACAGCGGCACCGACAGGATTTCCCGCCAGCGCCGCCTATATTCCTATGATTCCTGTTTTCCCCCAATCGCTTTCATTTTCCACAAATTAAGAGGAAAATATTCACTTTTCTTCATGTTTTATCTCGCCGATAAATCGAACGTTATTATATATAAGGTTATGTATAAAATAATCGTTCTCTTAGGTACACGCCCACTGCGCTAAAACTTGGGAAAAGTCCAGGTTTTGTAAATCATTGGACCGAATGAGAAAATTCAGCGTTCCCCCGTTTAAACTTCCCAGGTCAATATCCCCTGCTGGGTAGGTGAAGGTGTCATCGTCCAGCTGGAAGAGGAATATCTCCCAGGCGGACAGGTCGTCTCCATACAGCCTGGGATCATCCTGATAATACCGGGGATAGCCACCCATTTTACAGCCGCCGCATTCAATCTGATTCAGTATCCGTTCCAACGCCTTCCTGTTCGGTGACTCCCGATTATCAGGTGTTTCATCCCACAATCCGTAGGGCGTGAACATTTCCGGATCTGCCTCAGGCAACCGTATCTTTAGAGCGGCTGCAAATAGCAAATCAAAGCGGAAATCCTCATGGTTGACTCCTTCCAGTTCTATCGGCAGAAAATAAATAGAACCCCTTGCGGCAGAACTACAGCACAGCGACCAGATTCCTGGTTCATAGATTTAACCAAAGGGGACAGTTTTTTTGTGTGGCTGCTTTTATTCATTCCCTTCAAGTTTCCTTTTATCTTTTAATGAAACAATCCATGTTTCAATTGATTGTGCCAGCATATATTGCTGCCGCAGGACCTCCATCCCTGTTTCCGGAATATCTGGCGCACTTTCTTTTTCCCGGATATTTTCTTCCAGATAGGTCTTTAAGGACTTTGCATTGTCCTCGATTTCTTCCAGACAGGATTTTTGTCCTTCCGGCGAAAGACTGGATAAATTCACAATTACTGCGTTAAAATCCAGGAAAAAATGGATCGGCTGCGACGCAATTTCATTCATCAGTTTTTCAAACTCTTTTTCTCCGGTATCTGTCAGTGAATAGATTGCTTTCTCCGGCATTTTCCCCTCTTTGACGATATTACCTTTAATAAGCCCTTTTTCCTCAAGCTGAATCACCTTTTTATAAATTGAGGGTGTGCTGATCTTCACCCATTTGGAGATATTGCGATACTCCACTAATTTCTGAATGTCATAGGCGCTGAGTGATTCCCTTTTTAATATTCCTAACACGATTAAATCTATGGTCGCCATGATTTTCTCCTTTTTTCTATTGACAAGTAATATAAATTATAGTAGTATAGTCACTATCGTTTCAAAATACTATATTTTATACTACTATATATTCAGTTCTGTGTCAAGCGAAAGGAGAGTTTAATATGAATGAACCAAACAAAAAAATGACGCTGCTGGGGAGTGCGCCAATTTCAAAAGCACTGCTGGCGTTAGGGCTTCCAACCATGATTGGTATGCTGATTAACGCGCTTTACAACCTGGTGGACACCTATTTTGTGGGCGGGCTGGGAACGGATCAGATGGGCGCGGTCACGGTGGCCTTTCCCCTTGGGCAGGTAATCGTTGGCCTGGGTTTACTATTTGGCAACGGAGCCGCCGCCTATCTCTCAAGGCTGCTTGGGCGGGGCGACAAGAAAACTGCGAACAGAGTAGCCAGCACGGCCTTGTACAGCGGCGTAGCGATTGGTGCAGTCCTTATTCTCTGCTCAGTCATTTTCCTGAAACCGATCCTAAAGCAGCTCGGTGCAATGGAAAGTATCATGCCTTATGCAGTCTCCTACACCAGTATCTATATCACCTTTTCGATTTTTAATGTATTCAATGTCACAATGAACAATATTGTATCGAGCGAAGGTGCCGCTAAAACAGCCATGTGCGCGTTGATGGCAGGCGCCCTGTTGAATGTGGTATTAGACCCGGTATTTATCTATACGCTTCATCTCGGAGTTGCAGGAGCGGCAATTGCTACTGCTATATCACAGATGGTTTCAACGGTTGTCTATTTGTGCTATATCCTCCGCAAAAAAAGTTTATTCAATTTCAGTATCAAGGAATGCTGCTATTCAAAAAAAATTATGTCCGAGATTCTGAAAATCGGGATTCCCACGTTATTATTCCAGATATTGACCAGCCTTTCAATTAGTATGATGAACAATGCGGCAAAAGAATACGGTGGCTCCGCTCTGGCCGCCATGGGGCCGCTTACCAAAATCATGTCTATGGGAAGTTTGATTGTATTCGGATTTTTAAAAGGGTTCCAGCCGATCGCCGGATTCAGTTATGGGGCAAAGAAATTTGACCGCCTCAGTGAAGCAATCAGGACCTCGATTCTCTGGTCTACCATATTTTGTGTGGTTTTCGGCCTGATTGTAGCAATTTTCCCGTCGCAGATCATGTCTCTGTTTACAAAAGGTGATATGGAGATGATCCGTATCGGTTCCATCGCTTTACGGGCAAATGGCCTGTCCTTTATTCTTTTTGGTTTCTACACCGTATATTCATTCCTGTTCCTTGTTATGGGAAAAGCAACAGAGGGCTGTATTCTTGGCTCCTGCAGACAGGGGATTTGTTTTATTCCTATTATCCTGCTTCTTCCCATGTTCTGCGGTTTAAGCGGGGTTCTTTATGCCCAGCCGATTGCGGACGTTCTCTCTGCCATCATAACCGTATTTATGGCCGTTCATCTTCATAGAGAGCTGGCGGCTGCAAAAGCACATTTTCTCGCCTCAGTGCCTTCCAAAGCATTTAATGCTAATGAGGCGATATAAGTGAGGTGAGCTGCCAATCCGGGCACCATTTTGCCAGATGCGGCACTTACTTACAGGACATGGAAAAGGCTGCGGAACCGTGTAATCATACAGTTCTGCGGCCTTTTTTACCCTGAACCTCCAGTAATTGGTACAAACGTTGACTATAATTCCAGCAGGTACGACTACTTCTTCCAGTTGTGATTGCCTTTCCCTAAAAAAGTCACGACCTCTGTTACTTTTCTGTATCTGATACCGCTAATAAAATTACCTTTCCATTCTATATATCGTGAATTTCTTTCCACTAAGCCTGAATGACTTCCGATTTAGCTGAAAAAAAGCCCCACCAGAATCGTCACTTAGTCCTGAACCTGCAGTGAACATGTCAGAAAGGCTAACACTGTAGTATAAATCCTCATTGACATCTTTTCTGGGTTCAAAATCAACATCATCAAAAATAGGGTTCCGGTTTTACTTCCATTATCTTTCTTAAATAATATAGCGAGATAACCCAAATTAATATAATAAGTTTTGGTATATAAGTACATATCCTGCAGTTCAATTCATCGGTGTGCTTCGTTTGCCTCACGTTCTGTTATGGGATTTAACCGGGAAGGTTTTTTGGGTAATCGGCGCCAGTACCGTACATTCTAACAAAGTAAGTTTCGATACTTCCTTTCCAAAATACCTTCTTGCAGCCACCTTCACTCCCAGAGAATTGTTTCCAAGGTTTATGGTGTTCAATTAGTTTGTGAGAATAAAACCTTTCGTTTCCATTTTGTCCAAACCAGAATGTTTCTCCATCTGAATTGCCATATACTGTTCCTGAATTTTTCGCCTCCTCTCCCCCAGCTTGACTCCATTCCTCCGGAAAAAACATTATTCTTAATTATCTTCTGTGTGATAATACTGCCTCCTTCGGCATAGTCACCGCTCAGAATACCTGCTACAGCCCGGCCAATGTAACGCAAATCGATTCCATTATGGTTCCAGAACCTGACATCTTCTATGGAGACAAACGCATCGATTAAGTATTATGGTAATTCCTCAAAAGATTTTTAAGCCATCGTATCTTAATTAATGTGCAGAAGTTTTTCAACTCTATAAATAAAAAAATAAATAGTAAACATAACGTTTTCTCTTTGAATATAGCTGCCCAAAGCTGTGCCGGCTATTGTATATAAATCATCTGTGGTTAAATTCTCTGCGATAGCAATAATCTCTTTATCAAAATAATTAACACTAACTGATACAATTTTTCTGTTTAAATATATTCTCAACTTTGTATTTTCTTTAAGCATCTGTTGCCACAATCCAGAATAATTTTCTATTAAAATATTTTTACTATAAGTTATTAAATCTTGCCAATCTTTATTAGGCAAACACGATAAACAATTTTCATTGTATCTCTGTGGTAGATATGACATGCTACATACACATAATTCCTGAATTTGTGGATATACAAAATCACTTATAAAATACAACCCGAGTAATTCATGCGGACTATTAGAAATCCATATTCTAATTTTTTTCACGTCATTTAACATTTCAAAAAACCGCTGGTAATTTTTGATAAAATCATCCGGCACTTCTATTCCATGCACTACCAACTCATTAAAACGATTTTGCGGTGTAAACGGCACTAATGCGCCTATAGATAAATTATCAGGACAAACTGCAATCTCAACCATATCGCTATTTTGAGCAGAATACATCGCTTTTATTTGAGCATAAACGGTATAATCAAAACAAATTTCCAACATAATTATCGTACAATGTCAACTATTTCATCACCGGTTATCGCTCCAGCCGCGCTTCCACCTATGATGTTTAGTTTATAATACCATGTTACTTCAACAGAGTGACTTCTTGTAAAAGATCTTTTACCATTAACATATGCACCGAAGTGATAAGATGGAACAATTGTTGACGCTTTAATTGTTTGGGTAGATGACCCAGCAGAGTCTATATCGTCTGCAGTCATCCAACCATCTATACCTTTTATCATCGCGCTTAAATCAGTTGCTGTAATATCAATCCCTAAATCAATTTTGCCGCCAGGAACCTGAAAAATAGCGTGAGACGCAGTTACTTCATATACCGTCGTGCTTCTTTGAAGCGCTTCTTTTTCTGTAACCTGTTCACCAGTTTCCTTATCAAAGTATAATTTCTGAGTTGTTTCAGATAACACAATAGCACCTTCAGGGATTTCACTTGCATATGCCAATTCCGAATATACACTATTATCTACAGAAACCTCCTGGTGTTGTGGAACAGCTGCTAAAGTAAACATATTTGTTATACCAAATAAAAATACTGCTAAACCAGTTGTCACAAAGATCTTTTTTAATTTTAATACAAGTTTCATTTTTTCCTCCTTTTGAGTTAGCCGTGCATAACTGAATTATAACAGCCATTATCTCCGAATTCAATAAGTCTGTATAGTAAATATTTATTAAACTACCCTTAATGTTTGCAGACACTATTAGATGGCACCAAAAATATTACGTATCGCTTAATATTACAAGCCTCTATTCTTCAAAAGCGAAAAAATGGCATACCAGATAACCTCTTCATCTGATATGCCTCACTTCATAACCTCAATTTCCCACTTCATCATGGCCTTATACACCTTATCATGCTTCCCAGAGCCATGGCCAAAACAATCAGATATATTCTCTTTTTTTAACAAAATCCCTGCCTTACCTGTAACTTGATTGCTTAAATTATTTTATGCATGTCCTCTTATTGAAACACAATTCCGGGTTATCATCTGGTTTTTCTGCTCTACAGCGCAATTCACTCAATGTAAGATTTTTTATCCTCGCATAAAAAATAGCGGCGTTTGAGTTTGTACAGTCGGCTTCATATAAGGACAACGAGGCTGGAAAGGCTGATGAATAGGGCATTTAACGGTTCTTTCCAGCTTATACTAAAAAAGTTTGCAGGTCATTAATCGCCCAAAATCCCGCCCAATTCCCGCCCTGATTTCATAAAGACTTGAGGTATAATATAAGAATAGATGAAACGACTTGACAGATTTGACATTAAAATTTAGAGTATAAGGAACAAGAATATTCGCCTTAGGCGGATAAGGCGCATTCGACAAATCGGAATTGTAAAGGAGAAAAAATATGTGTATTGCTCAAATTATTAAAAAAATGATTGAATATTCAGAAGGCAACATTCATGATATCAACCATTTTATTAAAGTGTGGACGTATGCTAAAACCATCGGTGAAATGGAACATCTTGATGAAAGAACACAGTTTATTCTTGAAGTAGCCGCAATTACCCATGACATTGCCTGCCCTTTGTGCAGAGAAAAATATGGAAATACAAATGGTAAATATCAAGAGGAAGAAGGAAAGATACTTGTTGCCGATTTTTTGAAAGATACTGATCTCAAAGATGATGAAATAGATAGAGTCGTTTTTTTGGTCGGCCATCATCATACATTTTCTGATATTAAAGGAATGGACTATCAAATTTTGATAGAAGCAGATTATATCGTAAATGCTGATGAATCTCAACATACACTCAAGAATATCGAAAATTTCACAAGTAGGGTTTGCAAGACAGCCACAGGTATTTCCCTCCTAAAATCAATCTATAGATTCTAACATCTTCCAGTTTGTTAGGCCGATTCAAGTGCGCCCTATTGGTATAATGCGTACTTCCCTTTTAACCGTTCTTAATAGTGGCAAGCAGTGCAAAGTGGTACACACTTTGCGTTTTTCTCGATTTTCGCCCCGGCGAAAAAATGGAAAATCTGCTTGTTGGGGGGCTCCCTCAATCCCCCGGCAAGGGCCGCTTGCTCTGCCTTGCCAAACGCTCCACAGGTGGAGCGGCAATGCGCCTTTTCGGACGCTGAATATGAGAGACTTGACCGACTGGAAAGAAGTATGCTTACAGCGTCCGGCAGGACGCGTAGCCGCCCCGTTAAGGGTGATGAAACAGGCCACCGTTGGCGGTTCTTTTCCGGGGCTTGGGTTCCAGTACCCAACAAGCGTATCGCAGGAGTGCATATACTCCTGCCCTGCCTGCCACGATTGTTTTCGGTGGAACCCCGATTCGCACACGGAAACAGCCCCGGCATAAGACGGAGCTAAGTCTCACACCGGGGCTGCCATGCGGAAGGATAGAAACCGTTTTTCGGGGGGGCAGGTGAAACGATACAGGCTCCTCGGTTCCGCGTCCGCAGATGCCCATTCTGTCAGGGGCTTTGAGGCTCTATTGTTCCGCTTTCGCAGTCGATTCTTTATGCCACGCCATTCCTCCCACAGATAGACAACGGCTTATTACATACAAAACTTCGGCGCAAGGTTTTCCGGTTTTGTAAGCGAGAAAATCCCGCCCAACTTTACAAAAGTATCTTGCAAGAGCTTTTAACACAGAATGGGGCAAACATGCGAAAACCCGCATGGAATCAGGGTTTCCACGTGATGGTATAAAGTCCTATGCGGCCTTTTGAGCCGTTTTTTTGCTATTTAGGCAATAAAAAAACAGATTTTTTCCATATTGATATATACACGCCTCATGCTTTCCCATCTGATTATCATCATTCTTAATCCTTGCGATACACCACATATTATAATGGGCTCCTACCTGCAAATATCGTAGATTTCCAGGAGCCGCATCCTCTATCAGAAGACTCTCCGCCTCCTAATATGCTCTAGCCTCAACAAGTGGAGCAATCCGTTCTCGCCTCCGGTAGCATTTCGCGTAAATATCATTTTCGTGCTTTGGGCTTCTTCGCAGATACTCTTCAATCAGTCGCCGTTCTTCAGACGCTTCCGCTTCATTTCCCAGCTCCTGAAAACACTCCAACCATGTCATGTGGTAATGAATCTGATGAGCTGACTTCCCAATATATACGGGAAGCTCCTCCCACGCCAGCCCCAAATGCTTCAGCGCCTCCACGAATATAAGCTGCCGCCATTTTCCCCACCAGGTATGGATCTTCTAGAAATATTCAAATTCCGTTCGCACAAAGGACTTCGCTTCATATTCAGGCCCGGACCCAAAAGGACATGGACTCTCTGGGCGGCAGCTTCTTCTCCGAGCGCCTTCCCCACTACTTCTGCCAATTCCTAATTCCAGCTTCATGCCACAGTTACCGCAGTAGGAAAACAGGTTGCTGGGAGAGAGGGATCCCTGGCTCCGACTTGCTTACGGATACCATGAGGGCCATCCGCAAAGAAGATAGAGGGAATATTAAGACGAGGAATATCCCGGCTCTGTCATTCTTTTTTTCCGCTCAGAAACGCATACTTTTCTTCCACTATCATTTTCTTAGTTAAATCCTCATGTCTTATCTTAAGTTCCCTCCACTTTTTTCTAACTGATCTCCACTACTTCGGCCGGAGGGCTTCACGATACCGGGGACGCCGGGTGCGATCTCCTGGGGGCGGCGCAAGAGGCTGGGCGTGTGCTGTGTTGATGCCGTCCGTCAATAGAATCTGACGAAGATCATTAAACCTTTATACTTTATTTCTTTATCAACAACTTTTATTACATAGATTTCATTGTCCTCGACCACAATAATGAAAAAACAAGGAGGATTACTATGAAATCATATGTTAAAAAAATACCTGTTTTTATTGCAATTATTGTTTTAGTCGGATTCATCGGATATAAGGGTTTTTATGCCAGAGTTCATAACCAGTCCAATACCCCACAAAATTATGAAATTGGAACCAATATAAAGGATTTGACCATAGAATCAATTGTAAAAGATATGTGTGATTTTCCTAACCGTTTTGCCGGAACGAGATCCAATGCAAAAGCAGTACAGTATATCCGTAATTACTTCCATGCGGTTGGGCTGGCGCCATATTTTGAAGACAGCTATTACCATAGTTTTCAAGGTGAGTATTTAAAATGTTCAAGATATTATATGCTGAATGTAAACGGTACAGTAGAAAATACAGTCGGTTATTTAAAAGGGAAAGATTCAAGTAAGGCCATTGTCATCTCCGCCCATATGGATTCCTATCTCGGGAAAGGCGTTCTGGATAATGCTTCCGGTGTTGCCGCTCTCCTTAAAACAACTGACAGCCTGTTGCATAAACTAAAATCAGGTGATTATCCAGTGGATCTCATCTTTGTCGCTTTTAATGCCGAGGAATGCGGTTTGCTGGGCAGCGAAGCATTTTATAAGGAACTGACTGAACGCTATTCAGATTTTTATAATATCAATATGGATTGCGTCGGTGCTATGGATAAACCGCTGGCAGCGAAAACTTTATATGAAAATTCCCAGAAGCTATACCAGGATTTCATTCCCTTTCTTGATAAGCACCAGATACCACGACAGGATATTGTTTATGCGGCTTTTTCTGATGGAGAACCGGTTGGTAACAGTGATAATATGATTTTTCAGGAAAACGGACATGCAGCGATTGTCTTAGGCGACCATGGGCTTGTCGGTTATACAAACACAAGAAAAGACAGTACTTTTGATATCATAGACTATGCAGAATTAAACAGGCTGGCAGATACCGTCACTGATTTCGTGCTGTCAAGCAACGGTAAAATCTATTAGAGCCTATTGTAATCAAAACAGATTTAGGTTCTTAATAATGCCAGGCAGAGAAGTGTTTATCATGCCATCTGTACAACTACTTCCTAGAGGCTTCTATATCTCTGATGATGTAACTTGGAGCGAATTATAGATAATATTTAAATCCAACTCTAGAACCGTTGTAACTAAAAAGTATCTTATACGAAGTAAAGCTATTGTTTGAAAAACAGATTTACTTCGTAGCCTGCTAGCGCATTGTGTATGGAGTTTATTAACAAAAGAAGAATATTAAGTGTTATATTAGCTATTTCTATAGCACTAATCTGCGGAATGATTAAAGGTGCGACAGAAAATAATAAGGCTAAAGATTCCATATATTCTGAAATACATTCTGCTTGATATGCATGAATTCCTTACAGAGGCTGATGATCTAAATAACGATGGATTTGAAAAAGGATTTTATATTGACCTCTTTTAACCACTGTCTGTCTTAAGCTCCGTAATCATGCCCTGGTCCCGGCGGCGCAGGGCCACTCTGATTCTGGCCTTTAGTTCCTCCATGTGAAAGGGGCTTACGACATAATCATCTGCCCCACAGTCCAGTGCCATAATTTTGTCTTTCTCTCTGTTTCTAGCCGATACAATGATAACCGGTGTTTCAGATTTCCGTCTGATCTGCTTGAGCACCTCCAGACCGTCCATATCAGACAGATTCAAATCTATCAGCACAATATCAGGATTTTTTTGATAAAACACAGAAAGTCCTTCAAGCCCTGTTTCAGTCTGGAGTACCCTCCATTGCTTTATCTTCAAATTATTCTTCAAAAGTTTTCGCACAGCCTTATCCTCTTCCATTATTAACACCGTATGTTCAGTCATTTTTATATGCCTCTCTATATTCCCATTGACAGCAGTACTCTTCCCGGTTCCGTCAACACTTCCTGAATCTTCCCAGGAAACTGGCTATAGCAGGATTTGTAGGTTGGTTAAAGATCTGTTCTGGTCTGCCCTCCTCCGCTACGACGCCATCTTTCATAAAGATAACCCTGTCAGATACATCCCTGGCAAACTGCATTTCATGGGTCACCACCACCATGGTCATGCCTTCATTCGCCAGTTGTCTCATGACGCTCAGCACCTCCAATACCATTTGCGGGTCCAAAGCAGAAGTGGGCTCATCAAATAAAATTACATCCGGATGCATACACAGAGCCCTAGCGATAGCCACCCTCTGCATCTGCCCACCAGAAAGTTGTTCCGGACGTGCATTGAGATAGTGCTCCATCCCCACCTTTTTCAGATAGGACAGTGCTTCGCTTCTGGCCTGTTCCTTTTCAGTATGCAGAATATTAATGCTTCCCACCATACAGTTTTTAAGAACCGTCATGTTATTGAACAGATTAAACTGCTGAAACACCATTCCCACTCTGGTCCTGTAGGAGGACAGACTAAAGCTTCCCTCTCCCACTGTCCTGCCGCTATACAATATCTTCCCAGATGTAGCTTCTTCCAAATAGTTGATGCATCGAAGCAGCGTAGACTTGCCCGATCCGGATGCTCCAATGATACAGATCACCTCCCCCTTCTGTATGGAAAAGTTTACATCCCGCAGCACAATATGGGTTCCAAAATTCTTTCCCAAATGTTCTATCTTCAGGATTTCGCATTTTGATGCCTCCCGGTTATTCTTTTTGCCGTCTGTTTGTTTTTTTTCCGACAAAACCACGTTTTCTCTCATATTATAAATGTCCATCCTTTCCTAAAGACTATGTAAGCTCATAATTTTTTCGCCCTGACATTCTGTGTTCCAGCCAGTTAAGAATTACACTGGTCACTGTGGTCAGTAACAGATACAGAACACAGGTTATGAAAAATACTTCAAAATACCTGAAATACGTACCTGCGGCAGACCGGGAGGCATAGAACAGTTCATTGACCGTAATCACGCTCAGCATGGAAGTATCTTTGATATTACTAATCAGATAATTCCCTATCTGTGGTATAATATTGCGGAATGCCTGAGGGATGATTACAAGGCGCATGGCCATCAGATGGGTCATACCGACGGCTGTCGCTCCTTCAAACTGTCCGTTACCCACGGACTGGATTCCTCCTCTCACCGTTTCCGACATATAGGCCCCAGTATTGATAGAGACGATGAATAGTCCTGCAGTCAGAGGATTTAAATCTAAACCGAACACCTGGGCTGCACCATAATAAATGACCATGGCCTGAACCATCATGGGCGTTCCCCGAAACAGCCATACATACAGGCGTATTAGAAGACTGGCAATTTTTAAAAGTACCTTTCTGGAATGCGAGGTATGGCTCCCCACAGGAATAGTCCTGATCACCCCTGTGAGAAAACCGATCATACTGCCCAATATTGTCCCCGCAAAGGCCAGATATACAGCAACACCGGCTCCCTGGATGAAGGAGGGCCCATACTGGTGAAAGATAAGCGCTGCCCAACCAAAAAATGTCTGTGGATTATCCATGCTCATTTCCCCCTCCTAATTACTGGAAGGCGCATGCGCACATGCGTCCTCAATAAGCTGATTCAAAGTGTCCGCATCAATTTCATTTATGGCCTTATTTAATGCGATTGTCACTTCATCCTTTCCTTTAGTCACCGCAACAGCCACTGATGTGTCACTCTCATCAATTATAAAGCCGCCTTCCCCCTTTATCACAGGTGCTATGGCAAGTTCCGGATTAGCCGCTACACTCCCTCTGGCAGTGGGCTCATCTAAAAGTATTCCGTCTACAGTGCCCGACTTCACTGCCACCAACATTACCGGAACATTTTCCATAGCCGATTCCTTTTGTACACCTGGTATCTGATCCAGTTGGCTGTACCAGAGGGTATTTAGCATGGAAGTCATCCTGGCTCCCGAAAAATCTTCCAATTTTGTGCCTGAAGCATAAGGGCTGTCTTTCTTTGTAACAATCACTGTGTCTGCATTATAATAGGTATCTGTAAAGTCCATGGTCTTTCTACGCTCCTCTGTGGGTGCAATCATGGCTGCAGCGCAGTCAATCTTCCCAGAGGAGACTCCCAGCATCAAACCATCCCAATCAATTTTATGTGCCTCCATATCATACCCCGCTGCTTCACAGAGCTGCTTCATATACTCCACTTCAAATCCGCACAGATACTCATTACCACCAACAACAGGAACCGCGCCGTTAGCGTTATCCCTTTGTGTCCAACTGCACGGCACGGTAGTTCCTTCAAACCCGACTTTCAACACTTGCTTACCTTTTGCCTGCATTTCCTCTCCTATATTCTGTGAAGTACAGCCCACCAGAACGGCCCCGCTTATCACACATACACATAAACCTGCGATCAGCCTGTTCTTATTCCATTTCGCATTCTTCATAAATACAATCCCTCATTTCCGCTTCGTCCTTTCAGAACGGTATTGTGTTTCTGTTACAGTGTATATTTATTTCTGTTTCTATAAAATATCAGAATTATATATTAAAAAACCATAAGACATTTGCTTTTTCACATAAATATTTTGTTAAGCCTTTCTACGCCTCCATTGAACAGCAGAAACAGACTGTCTAAAAGATCGACTTTTGCCTTTCCTTTGAACAGATACTGGTGGAAACTTCTGGAATATATCTAAACTGCATACCCTTTACGATTGGGTCAGGAACTTAAGCACAGCCTGCCTTATGGTAATTGCCTGAAGTAAGATGGACAAAAACTGAAGGATTTTACAATCATAGCAGAGCACATGTGCCTCTTGAAACTTTTTTATAAAATAACCTGCCAGAAAAGGACATGGTTGAATAATCCATGTCTTTTTTTGGCAGGTCATTTGCCTACATTTTACCTCTTATTACAATCAAAATTCTATACAGGAGAAATCCAATGATATAATCATTCTATAAATATTCGTGTTTCAGCTGTGCTTTTAATACTACGGCTGTCTCATCCAGTATCACATGAAGGACATTTTTATCATTAGGCGCGATTGCAGTGCCATCTTTTATTTCAATTCCTATTACACCGAATACCCGTCCATCCTTTTGAATCGGAATGTAGTACCCAGCGGATCCTGGCAGCGTGTCTGTAGTACAGCCGGCTTTATGGCAGTTTTTACACACCCAGCCGGCTACTGCGGCTTCATCAGCCGAAAGGAGAATACAGCCCTCCATATCCCCCGCCACATCTCTTAAATAAACCCTGGGAGCCCTCACCTCTCCCTGCATTGCATTATAGATCACGATATTCTTCTCCAGTAGCTTAGCTGTCTGTTTTGCGCAGATATCCAGCATCTCATCTGCATCAGCTGCAAGTTTCAACTTATTACTGATTGCAATTAGTATCTCCATCTTCTGAGACTCTTCTTTCAACAGACGCACCTGTTTTTTCAGGCGGCCAGCCAGCGAACTGACCGTAAGTGCACATAGCAACATGGTCATAAAGGTAAACGGATAGACGGAAGCAACAGCATGAAAGGTATATTGGGGTACGGTAAAAAAGAAATTAAATAACAAAACTGATGCAGCCGATGCGAGAATCCCAGTCAGGCGATATCTCGAAAATCCTGAAATCAGAATAACCGCCATAATGTAAACCATGATCTGATTCATCTCCCCAAGCCCGCAGGCGGCGATACCCTCTCCAAGCACAGTAGCTACACAAAGGAGCAACACTGTCATAGCAGCGTCAATTGACGCACTCATCGGCTCAGGACGGGATATTCTCCATTTTTTTAACAGACTTTTTTTCTGTGCCCTGGCTCGTACATCCGGTATTACGTAAATATCCATTCCAGGGACCTGGGCAATCAGCTTATCGATCAAATTCTTCCGTATTTTCCACAGAGCAGCGATTCCCCTAGGCCTCACAGTTCTTCCTATAACAATCTTAGAAACCCCATTATTTCCCGCATATTCCGCAATCTGTTCCGCAACATCTTCTCCATGCAGTGTTACCACCTTTGCCTGAAACTGTTTTGCTAATGTCATGTTTTTCTCCAATAAATTTGTGGTCTTGTCTGCCTTTTCGTTTGTCTGGGGAGACAGCACAGCCACAGCGGTCAATTCGGCCCGGAAAGCAGAAGCCATCCTGGCCGCTGTCCTGATCACCTTTTCATTAGTGGGAGACGGAGATAGACAGACCAACACATGCTCTCCCGTATAATAGTCCCGGCCTGCTGCTTGCCGTTCCTTCATAACACTCTTATTCACCTGATCAGCAGTTCTGCGCAAAGCAATCTCACGCAAAGCTGTTAAGTTCTCTTTAGAAAAAAAATTACTCAGGGCTCGGCTGGCCTGATCCTTCTTATAGATCTTTCCCGCCTCCAGCCGGGTGAGCAGTTCTTCTGGCTCGATATCAATCAGTTCGATCTTATCTGCCTCATCGAAGATACGGTCTGGTACCCGCTCACTCACACGAACATGGGTAATAGACGCTACAATATCATGAAGGCTCTCCAGATGCTGAACATTAATGGTTGTATACACATTCACCCCCGCATCCAAAAGTTCCTGCACATCCTGAAAACGTTTCTTATGGCGGCACCCCACTGCATTCGTATGGGCCAGTTCATCCACCAGGATAACCTCTGGCTTTCTTATCAACGCAGCATCCAGATCGAATTCCCTGAGCCTGATATTCTTATGTTCAATATATTTCGGTGACAATGCCTCCAGGCCATCAAGCAGAGCCAGGGTATCTGGTCTCGCATGCGGTTCTATATATCCAACCACTACGTCAACACCTGCGGCGGCAGCCTCTCTTGCCGTATCCAGCATCGCGTATGTCTTTCCTACTCCAGCTGCATAACCAAAAAAAATTTTAAGTTTACCCTTAAACCGGACAGCATTTTCTTTCTCTTCCTCCTGCTTTGCAATCTCCTTCAATATTTTATCAGGATCACGTTTTTTTTCCACCTCGTTAAGTTCCTGCCATTCCATAACTTATCCTTCCTTTTTACGTACCTTTAGGGACTGCCCGTGATATTCACAAGTGCAGTCCCTGACGGTTTGCTGTTTAACTTTACTCTGTCCATTTTATGCCATCAAGCGTTAAATTCACCTTAAGCACATTAACAGTTGGTTCTCCAAACACTCCCAGCGTTCTTTTCACCGTATATTTTTCTATCACGGCACGCACATCATCCTCTGATATTCCCCGATCCCTCGCAATTCTGCTGACCTGAAATTCGGCCGCTGCCGGTGAAATCGCGGGATCGAGACCACTGCCCGAACAGGTAACAAGGTCCTGTGGAATTGGCTGTTCCGCATTCTCCGGTTGTGCCTCGCGGATTTTGTCCACACGCTCAGCAATCAGTGTTTCCAGTTCTTCTCCTGCTGGTGTCTTGTTAGAGGCCCAGGAATACATAAGCGGTTCTTCATTCTCTCCAGTAAAGGTAGTTGTATCCACATTCATGATCCGTCCCCATAAATACTTATTTTTTGTAAATTGCTGTCCTACCAGCGCGCTTCCATATTTTGTTCCGTCTTCACCAGTCAGAATGGAGCCGGAGGCCTGTTTAGGGAAGAATACCTTTGAAATTCCCGTAATAATCAGTGGAAATATGATTCCACACAGCAATGTCAGTATCAGAAAAAAGCCTAACATTTTTGGTATGACTGATTTTATCATCTTCATAATCCTTTTTTCTCCTCTTTAAAACCATTCATAAATTAATGTCTCTAAAATGCCCGAGATAATCAGCAGAGTAAGCACAGACGCAATCACTAACGCAACAGCATTTTTAAATAAATACCACACTTTATTGTTAAAGATTTCGTCAAACATAAAATTTCACTCCCATTCTACAGCGCGAATCCCAATGCCACAATAACTACATCAATCACTTTGATTGCAATAAACGGAATTATAATTCCGCCTAAACCATATACCAGAAGATTTCCGGAAAGCATTTTTGACGCCGGCACCTCTCGATACTTTACGCCTTTTAATGCTAACGGAATTAAGGCTACGATAATCAGGGCATTATAGATCAGGGCCGAAAAAATTGCGCTGTATGGACTGGTCAGATTCATGATATTTAATGCCGATAAGCCCGGATACAGTCCCATAAACAGTGCTGGTATAATGGCAAAATATTTTGCCACATCATTGGCAATACTAAATGTGGTTAATGCTCCGCGTGTCATCAAAAGCTGTTTTCCTATTCTAACAATATCAATCAGCTTCGTTGGTGAAGAATCAAGATCCACCATATTTCCTGCCTCTTTTGCTGCCTGTGTACCAGTATTCATAGCTACAGCTACATCTGCCTGTGCAAGAGCCGGTGCATCATTCGTACCGTCTCCAGTCATTGCAACTAAGTGCCCTTGTGCCTGGAAATCACGTATCATTTTCAGTTTTCCTTCCGGGGTCGACTCGGCCAGAAAATCATCCACGCCTGCTTCGGCTGCAATAGCTGCCGCTGTCAGCGGATTATCACCAGTAATCATAATCGTTTTTATTCCCATTTTCCGCAGGTCAGCAAACTTTTCCTTTACACCTTCCTTTACAATGTCCTTTAATTCGATTACACCTAAAATCTTATTATTTTTTGCTACAACGAGAGGGGTGCCTCCCTGATTCGCGATTTTTGTCACAACCGAATCGCATTCGGAAGTATATGTGCCGCCATTTTTAATTACATAAGTCTTAACGGCATCTGCAGCACCCTTTCTGATCTCGCCTTCCTGATAGTTGATGCCGCTCATCCGGGTCTTAGCCGTGAACTCCACAAATTCAGCGTGAAGCTGTTCCATGTTACGTGCTCTGATTCCAAACTGTTCCTTTGCCAGAATCACCACACTGCGTCCTTCCGGAGTCTCATCCGCCAGAGATGAAAGCTGGGCTGCATCCGCCAGTTCTCTCACATCTGCTCCATCCACAGGGATGAAGGCGTTTGCCTGCCTGTTTCCGAGGGTAATCGTACCTGTCTTATCCAGCATTAGAATGTCAACGTCGCCCGCGGCTTCTATTGCTCTGCCGCTCATAGCCAGAACGTTGGCCTGGTTAAGCCTGCTCATACCCGCTATACCAATTGCAGAAAGCAATGCGCCAATCGTTGTAGGCGCCAGGCAGATGAGGAGCGCTACCAGAGAGGTAACGGCTGTCGGGTTCTCTATGCCCTTCTGTCCTGCTGAAAACAGGGAATAGGCGTAAAGAGACGCCGTCACCAGAACAAATATAATAGATAACGCAACCAGGAAAATCTGCAGAGCCAACTCATTCGGTGTCTTCTTCCTGGATGCGCCTTCTACCATGGCAATCATTTTATCCATAAAGCTCTCACCGGGATTGTTGCTGACCTGAATTACCAGCCAGTCGCTTGTAACGGTAGTTCCTCCTGTAACAGCGCTTCTATCACCGCCACTTTCCCGAATCACCGGTGCAGATTCGCCGGTAATAGCACTCTCATCAACACTAGCCGCCCCATCTATCACATCACCGTCTGCAGGAATCTGTTCCCCTGCCGCTACATATACGAAATCTCCCTTGCGAAGTTCAGTCGAAACAATTTTTGTTCCTTTTTCCTTCTGTGATGGTGACGAAATTTTCGTCGCCATCACATCCCTTCTGTTTGCCCTCAAGGTATCTGCCTGTGCCTTGCCTCTGCCCTCCGCAATTGCCTCCGCATAGTTACCAAACAGATTTGTGAGCCACAGGATCACCGATACCATTAGAATAAACCACGGTTCAGCATCACGCACTCCAAACAATGAAAATGCAAACAGTATCAGGGTAAGAATTGCTGAAATATATACCATAAACATTACCGGATTTCTAATCTGCTCTCTCGGATCCAGTTTTTCAAACGAATCCTTTAATGCCCGGATCATGATTTTTTTGTCAGCAAAAATACTTTTCTTTTCGCTCATGTCTTTTCCTCCATTAACCTATCATTTCAAAAAATTCTGCAATCGGTCCCAGTGCCAATGCCGGGAAGAAACTTAAAGCACCTACCAGTAAGACCACTATGATTAATAAAAAGATAAACATCGCATTGTGGGTTGGCAGAGTACCTGCACTGACTGCCACTTTCTTTTTCTCTGCCAGGCTTCCTGCAATCGCCAGAGTAGCCATCATCGGCAGAAAACGTACGAATAACATAACCAGGCCGATGCTTGTATTTAGGAAAGGTGTATTTGCATTAAATCCTGCAAATGCAGAACCATTGTTTCCTCCCGCTGAAGAATAGGTATAAAGAACTTCCGACAAACCATGAGCTCCCGGATTATTTAAACTGTCAACGGTAGATGGAAGCAATGCCGCTATTCCGCTGCCTGCCAAGATTCCTACCGGTGTTGCCAGACATACCAAAACAGCCATTTTCATCTCATACGGTTCAATCTTTTTACCGAGATATTCCGGTGTACGTCCAACCATCAAGCCCGCAATAAAGACTGTCAATATTGCGAAACTAAGCATGCCGTATAATCCACATCCCACACCTCCAAATACTACTTCTCCCAGCATCATAAGAAGCATTGGGATCATGCCGCCAATCGGAGTATAACTGTCATGCATGGAGTTTACCGAGCCATTGGAAGCCGCCGTCGTAAATGCTGCCCATGTAGTTGACGTCGCAATACCAAATCGGGTCTCCTTTCCTTCCATGCTTCCGCCTGCCTGCCCCATCGTGCTTATATCAACCGCGCCATTCTGTGCCACTTGAGGCGTTCCGGCCTGTTCGCTGTAACCGGTAATTGCCAGTGCAGCTGCCAGCATAATAAACATGGCCAAAAATACCGCAATTCCCTGTTTCTTGTCCTTGATATTTCTTCCAAAGGTAAAACAGAGCGCTGCCGGAATGAGCAGCAGAGAAATCATCTCAAATAAGTTGCTGAAGGGATCTGGATTTTCAAGAGGATGTGCAGAGTTGACTCCATAGAAACCGCCGCCGTTTGTTCCCAGCTGTTTGATCGAAATCTGGCTGCCAGCAGGCCCCAGTGGTATAATCTGCTTTTCAACAATCTCTGTTGTTCCATCGTCACGTTCAATTGTCAGAGGTTCCAGCAGCTGCACTTCCTCATGTCCCTTAAAGGTCTGCGGCACACCTCTCGCAATAATAAATACAGACACGATAAGCGAGAGCGGTATCAGTACATATAACGTTACTCTCGTCACATCTGTGTAAAAGTTACCAAGTCCTTTCTGCTTAACACGGATAAATCCGCGGATCAGGGCAAACAGTACCGCGATACCAACAGCTGCGGAGACAAAGTTCTGTACTCCAAGGCCAAGCATCTGGGAAAAATAACTCAGAGCAGATTCTCCCGAATACGCCTGCCAGTTTGTGTTTGTCACAAAGCTGGCCGCTGTATTAAATCCCAGATGCCAGGAGGTTCCAGCCTGCCCCTCAGGATTTAATGGCAAAATATTCTGAATCATGAGAATCAGCCATAAAACTGCCAGACTAATTATAGAGAATACACCGGCACAGACTGCATATTTTTTCCATCCCATATCCTCATCTCTGTCAATTTTCAATATTCTGTAAATCATATTTTCCACTGGAGTTAATACCATTGTGAGTATTGTCTTTTCTCCATTCATAACCTTTCCTATGTATTTACCGAGTGGAATAGCCAGTACAACCAGGATCACGCAGTATAATATCATCTGGAACACTACATTAGTCATTATTGTCACCTCTCAGTAATATGATAATCAAGTACGCCAGGATAAAAAGCGCTGTCACACCTATAATTCCTAACATCAATCCCATTTCTTCTTCCTCCTCTCAGAGTACCTTTGTCTCAGTTCATGTATTTTCATAATCAGACCTCCTCATCTTGAACTGAGGGTATGATATCATGAGAAATCGTTAAGATTCTATTGATGAATTCCGTGCCGGTATTAATAAATTGTAAAGAATCATTTAAAAATACCAGCGCATGATCTAAAAGCATATTATTTTTTTTGCCAATATCCCGATTTCTTACTGGAGACCAATGCTTCTTATATCCGCTGCAATCTCATTGACTTCATGAACACTTTCTATCTTCTCAAAAAAACGTTCTAATATCCATTTCCTGCGTCCCTGCCACCACTTCACCTTCACCTATGACAATGTTACTCCATTCATACAGTATTCGATTATCTACCGAAACTAAACTTGTTGTATCTTTTCTAACATATTGTTTTTGGCTCGATTGGTTTAATGCAATAATTACCATATGATATTTCATGCTGGTTTTTGGAGGATTAGCAATGTTGTTATCTATAAAAAACTAATAAGAGAGATTATTATCCCCTAAAGGACCGTATTATCAGCATTTCTAAAAGATTTCATAACTCATTTTACTACTTATTTACTACTTGCTTACTACTTGCGAATGAACCTTGATACGGCGATAATCCCTATTTTGCAAAGATACGGTACAGCACATCATTATATAAAATTGGATAAAAGATAGATCATGGAGCGCTTAAATCTGGCGTTCCTTTTCTATATTCAACCGTTCATTCAAAACGGCTCTTTATCCGCTGAATCAAAGGAGGACATTTACTCTGTCACATATTCAAAAGCAGCGAGGGCGTTTCCCTCCTGCCACCATGTATCATTGATTCATTCTTAACATTTATAAACCATACACAAAAACAGAAAGGAAAAATCACTTATATGGAACTTAAATTCGTAATCCCAAACATGGAAAAGCCTTCGGAAGCTTGGAGTTTTCCGGAGAAGACAAAATGGAACAGCGCAGAATCAACGGCCGTATGACCGCTTTATCCCGCAGCTATAACCTGTACTCCGATATTCAGAGGGCAGATGATTTCGTCGTCATTCTTCCAACGGAAGCAGGCGAGAAACACTTTACATTTAAAGCGCGTGTGAAGCTGATTAATCCGTGTATCACCGCGGAAGGCTAAAAAATCGGCACCCATGGCTTTACAAACTATATTCTTCATGCGGACGACATGGTAAAGGCATGAAGAAAGAGCGGAAACACTGAAATTCTCAGCCCTGCGCCATGAAATACGTGTACAGAAAGAAGACGATACGGTATCCGAAGAAATCAAAGAACGTACGTATGATTTAGAGTCGAAGGGTCAGGGACGCATGATTCAGGTGTCAATTCCAGCCAGTGTACTTTTGAAAGATTTTGATTACAATACGGAAGTTGAGATCATCAATCCGGTGGCGGATACTGTTGCTACTGCCACTTATCAGGGCGCGGAGGTTGACTGGTTCATCAAAGCAGAAGATATCATTTTGAGAAAGGCCACAGACCACACGCTAAGCCAGTCCCAGCAAAAGAAAGATGTGCTTTACTATGACTGTACCAACTATTATTTTGAGGTTGAGCAGGAGGCGGGAGAGAAGAAGTATGGAAAAGGGAATGAGCACCGCCCCAATCCGATTATACAGATGGGATTATTTACAGATGGAGATGGCATACCGCTGGCTCTTCTGTTCTGATTCCGGATTAGGTTCAGAGAAGAACCGTTTACTGAATCACACGGGAAACCGGGCCTATATCGTGACACGGTCAATCAGGAAGTTTGCGGCAGAGTACCGGGAGCCTGCCCTTAACAGAAAAGGGTTCAGGAGGTTATCCAATCACAAGCTGGTTGATTTAGACCAGCTGAGTGAGGCGGACGATAACGTATTATTTTACAAGGAAGAACCCTACAGTACGAAGAAACTTGAGAACCGCCTGCTGATCACCTACTCTCCTAAATATGCAGCCTACCAGAAAGAGATACGGGCAAAGCAGGTAGACCGTGCGCTCAAGATGCTAAAAGACGGATGCCATAAAAAAACAAGAAAGAATCCCAATGACCCAGCATGTTTAATAGATAAGGAAGCGGTTACAAAAGAAGGAGAAAAAGCGAATATCTTATACTTTTTAAATGAAGCAAAAATAGCGGAGGAAGAAAGATATTACGGCCTTTATGCAGTATGTACCGATCTTTTCGATGATGATCCATCTGAAATCTTACGAGTAAGTGAAGGCAGATGGCAGATTGAGGCATGCTTTCGGATTATGAATACAGATTTTGAAGCCTTACCTGCTCATGTACGCAGAGATGATCGTATACACGCCCACTTTTTGATTTGCTTCCTGGCGCTTTTGTTCTATTGCATATTAGAGAAGAAGCTGAATAAGAAATACACCTGCAGCGAAATCCTGGATACATTAAGAGAGTATGAGTTTGCGGATGTACAGGGGCAGGGATTCATACCAAATTATGAATCGACAAATCTGACAGACAAGCTGCAGGAAATAAGCGGTTTTGATATTGACTACGAAATTCTTACAAAGAGCAGGATGAGAACAATAGAAAAGCTAAGTAAGCCAAGTTGAAGCCAGCCGCTTTGAGATTAGAAGTAAATATAAGATTTCGTGGACGGACGAAATAAATTTTTAGATAAGATCCCCAAAAAGAAAAAAAGAGCGGTGTTTAATTCTTTTTCGCTGTCGAAAATGGGATTATACATCATTCTGATGAAATTGCATATATATATTGATTTACTGGCTACCGCATACTTTTCCGGAGCTGCGAATAGTAACTTTCCGGGGCTCTTAGAATCAGACACAAAAAAGCCAGACTGCTTTAGTCTGACTTCTTATCAGTTTATGAGGAAAACTCCATAAAGCTTTTACTTTCCCAGTCATATTGCCAACAGCAATTTCTTCCGTTATTTTTTGCATAATAAAGAGCTTGATCCGCTAATGCATATGCTTTCAAGATCATCTTATCATTGGCCGGTGCCAGGAATAAACCTATGCTCACCGTAACATAAGCAGAAACATCGGACGCCCTGTGAGGCACCCCCATACCCTCGACAGTTCTGCGCAGACCGGCCGCCGCGTTCCTGCCGAATTCAACCGAATCCGTCTCACAAACCGCCATAAATTCTTCCCCGCCGATACGCCCCAGGGTCATGCCTATAAACTGACCGTAGTTTTTCAGAGTCTCGCCTAAACTGCGCAGCAATGTATCGCCCTCAGGATGGCCATAGGTATCATTGTAAGCTTTAAAATTATCGATATCAAGAACGATGCACATCAGGTAGGCGGAAGTAGGATGACTGCTTAAATCCGTGAGTATTTCCATGGTCCGCACCCGATTTGACAGTCCGGTAAGCGCATCCGTTACGCTGCTTAAGTATAATGCTTCGTTCGTCTCCCGGAGCTTCCATGTAGAAATGATATTCCCGATTTTTGAGCGGGAAAGACTGCATGAGATGCCCACGCCGCATATCATACCCATCGTAGAATGAAGCACATCATATAAGAAGATCGGCTTTTCTTTTGTATGATAACTGCAGATCCAGAAAACGATAACCGAGGGAAGAAGGAGCGCAATATTTTTCATGGGAAGCCTGATAAAATAAACCGGGATCATTGCAAATATCAAAATACAAGAGACAGCCAGCCGGCCTTCGCTGCCAAAGCTTCCCATCCAAATACCGCAGGCATAACAAAGCAGCATAGTCCAGGAGATCAAACATTCTATCAGCAGATGACTCTGCTGCCCGATGTTCTTCTTCAGGTAAATAACAATGATAATCCCAGACAAACACATACTTAAACACATTATACTTTTTATAGCATTCGGCAGAAGAAAGGTGACATAGATACTGGCCAGCAGCATAAACACAATCAATGCATAATTTGCCGTAAGCAATGATATTCCATTATATTCATCAATTTGTTTATGAAATTTAATGAGCATTTCTTTTTCAAAGCCTAAAAACAAGAATTTTTTCATACGTTTTTTCATACGTTTTTTCATAACGATTACTTATCCTTCTTTGTATTATAGGGGCTTATGTATTTTTTATTAATTATAACACACGGAGCAGTATATCGCCAGTGTTTTATTATTTATGACTTTCCGGCCTGAATTATTTTTCTAAATCCTACTCTGTCTCTCCCATGTAGGATTTACTATTGCATATTTTATCTAAACAGCCTATAGTCTTCTGTGTTCGGCTCTGCAGCGGCAGAAGGAGGACCCTATGTCTAATTTAATCTCTGGGAACCATAAACACCTTACATTGGGAGACCGGACTTATATTGAGCACTCTATAGGAAAAGGCAAGTCCTTCCGGGAGATCTCCCGTTATCTCTGCAAAGACCCTTCCACCATTTCCGACGAGGTCTTTAAAAACAGAATCCCAAATACCTGGAACAAGCGCAGTTTTAATAATCCACACAACTTTTGCGTCCATCGGTTCCGCTGCTGAAAAACCAATGCCTGTAAGAGGATACTCCTCTGTGACACCCCCTGCCGCTCCTACCGAGTCTGCAACGGGTCCTGCGATGATTTTGAACAGGAGCAATGCCAGCGGATTAATAAGGCCCCCTACGTCTGCAACGGCTGTGAAAAGCTTAGAAACAAATGCCCCCATCTCCACCAAGTGTGATTACAATGCCATCGCAGCCACCGGATGTATACGGAACGCCTTACGTCAGCCTGGGAGGGTATCTCCCTCACACGCAGGGAACTTCACGCCATCGATGCCATCGTAAAGCCCCTGGTGGATCCCTTTCCGGATACCTTCCATGGTTGGGCTCAACATTCCATGATCCCAAGGCAGCGTAGCGGCCCTTGCTGGGGGATTGGGGGCGGCCCCCAACAAGCAGATTTTACAGGTTTTCGCGGAGGCGAAAAGTGGAAAATCGTTTCGTGTGTACCACGAAACACTGCTTACCACTATTAAGAACGGCTAAAGGAGAAATGCGCATTATACCAAGAAGGCGTACGAAAGCAGCTTTACAAACTGGAATTTATTTTTTAGAATATCTAAAATCACAATATTGCGCACCTTCAGCTATTGTTTGTGTACGTATAAGTTCCATCCCCATCATATCAGCCATAACAAAATCTAATTGACATAGGTATTTGGCGAGTTCAAAGCAATTTTCATCTTCACAGAGTTTGCATATTCCACATTGATAATAATTATATCCCAGTTCAAATTCTTCCGTTTTTCCCAAAACATCTACAATCCAGTCATTTTCATATTTTCTGAGATGTGATTGTTTTTCCCATTCCTTTCTCTTTTTCATTTTTTGTGGATTTAGATAGGAGTTTACATTCCCCATAGCAATATGAAAAAGTTTATTTGCATAAAGACCGTTTTTTAGGATTTCATAATTCTCCTCTGGCGTAAATGTTGTTGCATTGTTCAGTGCGATAAAATAAGCCGCCATACAATATGCACTTAAAAGCCGTGAATGTCCTATGTCTTTTGCACGATGAATAACAGAAATATACTCCTTTTTTATTTTTTCCGTATTTACCTTTTTTTCATTATAAGTTCTTTTGATTTCGAACTTATAAGAACCGTGGTAAAACCAACCGTATAATCTTTCTATAATCCCATATGTCATAATATCATCTCCAATAACTTCTAATTTGTCTGTCTATGCCTTATAAGCCTAAGGCGTACAACACATAACTCGCTTTTTTCATTCTAATATCTGTGCGTGGAAATGTCAAACGGCTCATTTCGTTTCATTACTTCATACTACTATTCATAACCCTGTTGGTTCACTTGGGCACCATTCGGGCACCAATTTACCCGTCTCAGGATTGTATCGCCATCAAATATTTTCTATTTTTCATCAGTCTTGCATCGGCATCTGTCAGGGACATCTTGGATTCCACTGTTTCCTCCATCAGCTTCTGGTACGCTTCATATCGGGCAAGGCGCTCCTGCGCCTCTTTCAGCTTTCCCTCTATCACTTCCCGGGTAAGTTTTTCCGGTACTTTTTCCAGTTATTTCTGCTCAGCCATTTCTTTTAGTATCCGCAGATACTCATCTGTGTGAGCGTTCAACCATTTAATTCGGTCATCCAGCTTATTTTTGGTAAAATTATTATCTTTGGAATTATCTGCCTGGAACTTACTTCCATCAACCGAACAGACCCCCATTCCACCGCACCCGAGTTTTATGCTAAACTCACCCCTTGGTGGGAAAGCGACCCTTTAGCTACGAAGGGGTTCGACAGCCTCAGTTTTCGGACAGTCTCCACCGAAAACAATCGTGGCAAGCCAGGCAGGAGTATATGCACTCCCGCAAAACGATTGTTGGGGACCGGACCCCAACAAGCAGATTTTACAGGTTTTCGTCAAGGCGAAAATCGGAAAAATCGCAAAGTGTGTACCACTTTGCCCTGCTTGCGACTATTGTGTTGCCGAAATTCACCACTGCGCAAAATGCTCCTCTTATTTTTCTGCAATATAAAATAATGCTATGCTCTTTGTAAAAACACTTCCCACCCCAAACCCTGCAGCAGAGAAGAAAGCCTGGAACTCCTTTTTATTGTATACGCGAACATCTCCTGCTTTGAGCAATGGATTAATCACAGTATTGGCTATTTGTCTAATGACAGGAGGGAGGTATGGGTCGGCAATATACACTTTTCCGCCAGACCGCAACACTCGAAAACACTCATTTACAAAACCCTGTGGATTTTCAAAATGATGAAACGCACAGGAGACCGTGATAATATCAATACTTTCATCTTCATAAGGAATAGGTGGACAGGCTTGCACGGTGAAGCTGCAAGCGGGATAACTTTCTTTCGCTACTTCAATCATTTTCTCGGATATGTCAATGCCAAACGCTTGCGTTTTCGCTTTTCTAGAAAGACAATGCAAAAGATATCCATTACCACAGGCTACGTCAAGAAGCACATCACCATCCTTTACGGAAACACGTTTAATGAGTTCTTTTTTATATGGCTGCGTAAATCTCCCGTCAAATGTTGCGTCATAGTCTTTGGCTTTTTTGTCGTATGCAATTTGTGATTGTTTTGTCTTATTACCCATAGTTATCAGCTCCTCTTGTGCGGCTGTATGTAATATTAATAATCCTCTAACTCCGCCAAATCACAGTCAAAAAGCTCCTTCAAACGCTCTGGCTATTAGGCTTTTCAGCCAGTTTGCGTCTTTATAGAACACGCTTAAAATTTTATATTTGTCGTTTTTCTATATGTATTGAAGTACTCATTCATCGGCATCGGTTTTGCAAAAAGGAAGCCCTGTCCTTCGTCACACCCCATATTCCGCAGCATATTGAGCTGTTCCTGTGTTTCAATGCCCTCGCACAATACGCTGTATCCTAATTCATGCACAATACCAACAATACGCTCAAGAAGCATGCAGCCTGCTTTTGTCTTGATTGAATTGAGCATAAACGCCCGGTCGATTTTGATAACATTTGCAGACATATTAACCAGCATATTCATTACGCTGTATCCGCTTCCAAAATCATCCACCGAGGTGAAAAATCCCAAATCCTGAAGTTCCTTCATCACATAGGCCGCCGTATTGAAATTTTGGAAATACCCCGTCTCAGTCAATTCGAATTCCAGCAGCCTGTAATCCACATGATAGCGGTTGACGATTCTTTTTATGGAATCGACCACACCATCCCGCATAATATCCATGACAGACAGATTAATACTGATTCTGACCATGTCATTCCAGCCCATGCTTTCCCATAGGGCTATATTCTTACATACAGTCTCCAAAACATAGAGATCAAGGCTGGTGATGAAGCCGTTGTTCTCAAAAATAGGAATAAACTCATCGGGATAGAAACAAACAGTTCCATTGTTCATCCAACGGCTTAATGCTTCTGCACCGCAGAGTTTTCCCGTTTTAAGGTCTATCTTAGGCTGCATCCATACCTGGAAATCTCCGTTCTCCAGCGATGGTTCCATCCTTGCGAGGATTTTACTCTGAAGACTCTTCTGTCTCACAAACGCCTCATTGTAAACCGCAATTTCATTGCTGACGGTCTGTCCTATGGACTTCTGGGTAATGTTGGCATAATCAATAGCAGTGTCAATATTGGTGCAGTTTTCTTCCACAAAATAGATGCCCATACGCAGAACTACTTTAAGATCCTCACTCTGTACATTTTGAGACATCGTAAATTGTTCTATGTTCCGGCGCACATTTTCAATCACATAATTTGAGTCCTGGTCATAAGCGAGCATTGTCAGGAAGTGGTCCGCTGTCACCCTTGTGTGCATGCCTTGCATATTCATCAAATTGGCAGCAAAATTTTTCAGAATTTTATCACCTGTCTTGTAACCTGATACCTCGTTAATATACTTAAAATTTTGGAAGTCAATGGAAACCACTGCATATTTTTCTGCCTTTTGGTCAATCTGACTCTGTCCATTCTGGCGGAATTTTTCATAGCTTGTTAAACCGGTCAGATTATCCGTTTCAATAATTGCAGCAGGCTTTGGGTTTTCAGTAATGTTTTTAAAAGCAAAAATACAGGCAGCCTCCCCTGACAGATCCCCCAGCCAGATATCCACCTCAACCTCCCTGCCTTTCTTGTCACTATCCTTATCCACAAAGAAAGTCATGGAAATGAACCTGTGTCCTTTTTCCAAATTGTCCAGTAGATTTTTTCTACTGGTAAAGTTGTGGTATTTGATTTTATTTATTTCATCCATGTACTGTTCCGCATAGTTTACGTTAATACAGGTGAAGTTTCCAGACGAACCAACCAGGGTTTGGAACTTATTCTCCGATCTGAGTGTTATATAAAAATCCGCTTTTATATTGACAAAATATACGTTACTATATTTTTGCAGCAACAATTCAAAAACATTCATCAGGAGATTGCATGAATTCAAAGCGTTATCCGGGTTTATAGGCGCATTTGTCCCAACAGCAAACTTCGCCATCATATTTGAATACGCTGTATTCGCATTTTGCTGGAGATATTCTTCATATTCTTTGTGCAGACCAATATTTGTACTGTGCATATACAGGCATTTAATACGTCCATTTTTCTGTACCAGCATCAGGGTTGCATCCACCGGTATGCTGCAGTTTTTCCCTTCTTTGTTTTTTCCATCCAACTGTCCATAACAGCTCAAAATACTGACTCCTCTGACAATACGCTTGCAGAAAAACTGCATATCACGTAATTTCTGCCCGTCATTCCCTTCCTGCTTTTTTTTCAGGAATGTGATTGCTTCCCTGCCTCGGAAAACCTTTTGATATTCTTCCTCAAACAAGATAAAGTCATCATCCAGCATCATTTTCAACTGTTCCTCATTCCAACACTCAACAATCAAGTGCAGCAGCTTTGTCGCTTCCAATACCACATCCGAGTCCTTAAACAACAGGGTGGTGTAGGTATCCAGCACATCCGAATTTTCAGAAAAGGAACGAACCTTCCGGCATCTTTTTTTATAATACTGTTTTTTTGACTCATACATCTCTGATTCGGCCTTGTTCACAATTTCTTCTACGTAAACGGCTTCGCGGGACCAACAGGCCCCCACAGCGGCCTGATCGCCCTGCCCAGCCTCATGCCCAAATAAGCTGTCCCGTAACTTTGCTGCCTCCTGAAGAAACGCATTCTCCTCAACAGGATTGGACAGAACAACAAATTCATCACCGCCAATGCGGTACACATACTTCGCAGGGAAAAACTGCATAATTTTCTGCGCAATATAAATAAGCAGCTTATCCCCTGCTTCATGTCCGACCGTATCATTCATCTCCTTCAGGCCATTTGCGTCCACAAAGACAGCTCCTATTCCAGCGTTTTCCCCATCCTGTTTATCGAGTTGAATCTGGGCATTAAGCTTTCCCACTTGTTGCAGATAGGCATTCTGGTTTCTTGAACCGGTCAATTCGTCCATATAAGTTTTTTTACGCAGCCTTTCGTTGGTGCGCATGCGGATTAATACGGCCTGGATAAAATATGCCAGTATCTGAAGAATCTCAATAATGTTACTACCATTCTCATATGGAGGATTATCAATCCCCATATAACCAATCAGTTGATCCTGATTAAACAGCGGTACTGTAATCAACGAACATATGCCTTGTGGCTTAAGACGCTCATACTCGGCAGGCTCTATTTCGGCGTAATCTTCCAGGTTGTTGATAATATATGGCTTTCTCTGTTTAAAAGCCTCAATCCACCGATGGCAGACCTCCTGCGGTATCCCCTGCAGATGCTCCTTATGCGCTATAATTGCAGGTGCACACCATTCATAAATATTATCCATCATCAGATCATGTATTTCAAATATATAGGTACGGTCCCCCTTCAGCTTTTTCCCAAGAATCTCCAGTGCCTGTTTAATGGCTTGTCCGTCATCCCGTGTATCCTGCAATGCGCGGGCACACTCCATGGCAATTTGTTCATTTTTAAACAGAACCTTGATTTGACGTTCCTGCGACAGAAACTGAGAAATATCCATAGCACTTTCCATACGTGCCTCTCTGCCCTGATAAGTAATCAGTTTATCCTTCAACAGATACTGATGCTGGGTAAGAGGGTTTTGAATCTGCCATTCATAGAAAGTATCCCTGTTTAATTTACTGTTGGTACAGAAAGAGCAAGGTGAATCAAGGCCCTGCAGGACTTCATAGCATTTCCTGCCTGAGATTTCCTGCCTGCTTTTTAGGCCAAACTGCTTCAGGCCACAAGTATTCATGTATAGCAGCTCAAAGGTTTCAATATCCGATATATATATAAGCTCATTCATTCCATCCAATTCCTCATTAAATTCATCCATGTCGTACTCCTCTTACTTAATTTAATAATATTGTATGTATAAGTTTAATTTTATTTTCTCAATCATAATGTCTCGTCTTCCACTTTCATAATTACAGGATTGTTGTGTGTAACTGCCCTCCACATATATCACTTTTATTTCACTTGTCCTAAAACAATGATACAATAAATAAAATATTTCAAATTAGTAAATAACCTTTTTCTCTTTTTTACGTCTATATATGTGAAAGGCTTTTTAAACCAAACAAACGGAGGTACCGAAGGTGACAGATAATAAAATTCTCGACCTGTACTGGGGACGTGATGAAACAGCCATTACTGAATCAGACAAGCAATATGGAAAATACTGCTATTCCATAGCATACCGCATTTTGAGCAGTCACGAAGACTCTGAGGAATGCGTCAACGAAACGTGGCTCAACGCCTGGCACGTCATTCCACCACAGCGCCCTGGCAAGCTTTCTTTATTTCTCGGGCGGATTACCAGAAACCTGTCCTTTGATAAATTCAGGGCGAACCGGACCACGAAACGGGGCGGCGGGGAAATCGTACTGATATTGGATGAACTGAACGAATGCGTTCCATCTGCAAACAGCACCGAGCAGGTCATTTTAAACCAGGAATTAGGCAAAACCATAAACCGTTTTCTTCACACGCTTCCAGAACGGGAATGCTCTGTTTTTCTAGCCCGATACTGGTACAGCTATCCTTTAAAAGCAATTTCCGAACAATTTTCCATGACGGAAAACAATGTAAAGGCAAGCCTGTTCAGAAGTAGGAAAAAACTAAAAAACCATTTAGAAAAGGAGGATATTACATTATGAAAAGTGATCATATTTTTAAGGCAATCGGAGACGCGGAGGACCAATTTTTGGAACGGACGGAAAACGTATCAAAAATCAAAAGAATTCCATTGCCCTGGGCCAAATGGGGAGCGACGGTGGCATGTGCCTGCTTTGTAGTCATCGGTGCAATTGCCCTCAAGTCATTTACACCTTCCGGGAGAGGAGCTGAGGTTCCAAGCCCTTCCGATGGAATCGTAAGCAGCTTCCCGTCTTCCGTCAGCGGTATTTATGACTCTCCAGGAAACGGCGAAGTCCTTTTATTTACTGAAGTACAAGAGGCATTACATGCAAATGCAGGAAAAGACCCCCTGTATTTCGTTTCAATCGACATCTTTTCCGACAAGCAGATGCTGGAGCCGGACAGCGTGGAGGTAAAAAAAGAATTGGCGCGCCTGACCGGACTTGGCTATAAGGTTGGCTATGCGACTCAATGGACCTACCAGGAAGAATCGGATCAAATAAATATCACGTATGTGGCTGGTTATTTTACAGCTGACCAGCTTGACCATTTCGCCGCCAATGATCATTACGGATATGCATTTTCCTTTGCCACAAACGGAGACGGTACCTCTGTCGATCCTGCACAGGGACTTGGTGCCGAACCTAAACAATAACGGGCTGAAATTGCCCAATATTTATTCTCGCAAGGAAATCTATGTAAAAACAGAACTTTTATGATAATGATGGAGCTGCGTCTCCGGCTGTCTCTGTAGAAGAATTATTGTTTAAGTATCTTCCTATCTCCCTCCATAGGGTTGATCTGTCCAAGGGCTTTGCCATATGGCCGTTCATTCCGGCGTCTTTCGCAGCCTGGATATCCTCCGCAAATGCATCTGCCGTCATCGCAAGGACAGGAACTGTCTTCGCCCCGTCACGTTTCAGGGTACGAATGGCTTTGGTGGCCTCATACCCGTTCATCACCGGCATCTGGACATCCATTAAAATCACATCATAGAAACCATCCGGGGATTGCCTGAATTTTTCCACCCCCTCGGCTCCATCACAGGCGGTATCCACGAAAGCGCCCATGCCAGCCAGGAGTTCCTTGGCAACCTCCTGGTTGAGTGCATTATCTTCTATGAGCAGGAAACGTCTGCCCACAAACCCGGCTCCGATATCTGCTCCCTGCACTTCCCAGGCCGGCTGGCCCCCAAGCACATACCGCTGCAACCCATGAATCAGGGTAGAGACGAAAATCGGCTTCTGCAGAAAGCCTGTAACACCAGCTTTTTTTGCATCCTTTTCAACATCGCTCCAGTCGTAGGCTGAGATAATCAGAACCGGAAGCCGACTCCCGCACAGTTCCCGAATCCGGCGGGTTGTTTCAAATCCGTCCAGATCCGGCATTTTCCAGTCAAGAAGCACTGCATCATACATTTCTCCGTTCTGCTTTGCAGTCTTTATCATTTCCACAGTCTGGACACCGCTGTCTACCCAATCCGTATGGATACCCAATTGCCCGAGCATCTCAGCCATATACTCGCACATGGCAGCGTCGTCGTCTGTAATAATAATTCTCAATCCAGAGAATTCCCCTTTTACAAACTGCCGCTTTTCTATCTTTAGGGGAAGTTCCACAGTAAAACAGGTTCCTTTACCCAATTCGCTGCTGACCTCGATTATACCTCCCATCATATCCACGAATCTTTTTGTGATGGCCATACCAAGACCGGTTCCTTCCGTTTTATCCACACGGCTGTCCTTTTCCCTGCTGAATGCCGTAAAAATATGGGACAGATATTCCGGCTTCATACCGATTCCCGTGTCAGTTATTGTAAAGCTAAAGCGGGCTATTCCATCTTCAGCCTGCTTCTCACAGACATCCATGGAAACGCTTCCATTTACAGGGGTGAATTTATATGCGTTGGATAAAATGTTGATGAAAATCTGCCTCATACGCAGGGCATCACTGGAAAACTGTTCGTGGACCACTGACCGCAGACGAATGGAAAAATCCTGATTCTTCTCACTGAACTGAGGCTGCATAATGGCCACCACATTCTCCAGCACCTCCGGCAAGGACATGGAATCCTTCCTGAGCACCATCTCTCCGCTTTCAATTTTAGACATATCCAGTACATCGTTAATAAGACCCAGCAGATGCTGCCCTGACAAGCCAATTTTCTTTAAACAGTCTTTTACTCTTACAGGGTCATCAAGATGGGCATCTGCAATATCCTTCATGCCCAGCACCGCATTTAAGGGGGTCCGGATATCATGGCTCATCCTGGAAAGGAAATCGGATTTCGCACGGTTCGCCTCCTCCGCAGTCTGCAGGGCAGAACGCAGTTGCTCCGCCTGTGCCTCTAATTTCTGCTGCATCTGCCGAAGTTCTGTTTCGTTGGTAATGTCAATATAAATGGCCAGGTACACCGGATCGCCTTCCTGATACCCGATACAGGAGGCGTTAATCTGCAGCCAGGCATCATTGCCAAACCGGTTCTTCATCTGTACCGTAAAATGAACCGGATTACCATTGATAATGGCACTTTTATGTTTAAGAAACACCTGAATGTTGCGTTCTATATTTTCACGGTAAAGTGTATTGTCCAGACCGTCCAGGCTGTCTTTTCCAAAGAAGGCAAAAAAACGGTCATTTGCCTCCAACAGCTTAAAGTCCAGGTTCCGGCTGACTCTGAATTTGGAGACAAACCCAGGCAAGCTGTCGTAGGTCACCGACTGCTCCAGCCTCATATCCATCACATCGGTAATATCCGTCATAACCGAATAGCTTACCTGGTAGCCATCCACATATTCGTCCGTGAGATATGCACTCAGCCGCACCCATATATAATCATGATGGTTTCCGTTATGCTTCCTCCGCATCCGGGTAATCAGGTTATAGGACTTTTCCCCTGATTCCAGTGTCTCCATTACCTTGGCGCTCAGCTGCATCCACAGCTTTTCATCATGTATGTCCAGATCGTCATTCACATAGTAATTGGCCGGTTTATTGTGGAACAGTGCCTCATACTCCTCCCTGGTATATCCGATCAGTTCATAATAGTAGTCATTGCACCATACCAGAGTATAATACTCATCCAATATATGCTTGCTGACGCTGACCTGCAGCAGATTCATCAGAGTATCATATTCATAGCCTGTCCGCTTAAGCGCCTCATTTAATAATTCCATATTTCTTCCTCCTCAATGACCAAACAGGGAGAGCCTCATCTTTTTAATCTGTTTTCGGATGCCAATAACACACCAGAGTGATCACAGCTTTGCATCTCCTTTGCAATTATACATCTTACCTATTTTGACTACAAGTGATTTCAGCAGATACTACAATTTTTATGCGCCGGAACTGCTATAATGTAAAATAAAGAGGCATCACCTGCCCCATCGGTTCCAGGCAGTCCGTTACTTTTATTTCTGTGTTCTTCACTATTAGTATTCAGGTCTGCATCTTCATAAAAATTGGCTACCACCTCCTCCCACTCCGGTGTAGACAATCTCTTTGCTCTGTCAGCAGATCAGACACTTCTATCCTGCAGTCTTGTGTCTTCTCTGGAATTTCCTCGCCGCCAGACAGATCCTTGTGGCGCGCTCGTAAGATTTGCATTTATAGCGTAACCAGCGTCTCATATCAAAGGTTCTGGTTGATAGTCCTATTGAATATACTATTGCAATCCAAAGGTTACTTTTTTCATTTAACAAGTTTCCAAAAAAGTAAACTTGACCTTCCTGTAACTGAAAGGTCAAGTTTTTTCTAAAAATACCTTTAACGTCTATGATCCGGTGGGAAATGGATATATGGCCACATTTGACAGATATCCCTGTTTCATTATATTTCACCAGACATTCTATCCAGTATCATATAGCCTTCGTAATAAACCTGGCCTCGATCTTCCTCAATCAGTTTGGTGAGTTCCTCCTTCAACGTCCCTGAACTGCTGATAAAATCAACCAGTACATCGGAATAGCGGCGTCCAGTCCCTGCCTGCAGTTCTGCCAATACCTGCTCAAAGGTTTTGGCTGTTGTATAATTGCGCCCTAACATGTCAGCGGCCGCATCCAGGCTGTCACAAATCGTAATCAGATCGATAAATACCTTTTTCGGACTTTTCGTGTTGTCGAATTCCATTGGATATCCCGTCTTTCCGTCAAAGCTTCTGTGATGACCGGCCGCTATATCGTGAAATTCTACCAATTGGGGAATCATGGAAAGAATCTCTCCGCCTGTGCAGGGATGAAATTTTATCGTCTGAAATTCGATATCGGTTATTTTTCTGTACTGCATATTAATGACTGCGGAACAGAACAGCTTTCCGACATCATGGAGCAGCGCTGCAAGATAAACAAACTCCATAAACGTCTTTTTAAGACTCTTTACCTCTTCGCTGCTTTGTGTATCCAGCTGTCCTGTAAGAAGCTCCGGCCTCTTCTCAATTAAATGATCTGTTATCAGCATCGCGCATCGTCCCACCATCAATGTATGAAATGCGGTCTGCATCTACCGGAACACGATGATCCCCAGAAGCGACTGAACAATCTCTTTCCTGTCTTCCAAATATTTTAAGTTTGGACAGATAGAATAATAAACGCCATTGCACAGGACGTATTCACTGAAGGAACGGTGCGGCAGGGTAATAACTCGCTGGATTGCCTTTTTTAATACTTTTTTTAATCACTGACCATGGCTGGATTCTTTTCTGACATCTGGCTCAAGGACAGTATGATAATCTGATCCGCATCCAGCAGCATACTGTCACACTGCTGTGTTCCACCTCTTCTTGGATCCGAAAACATACTCTCCAGTTCCATAATCAGGCTTCGTATTCTCTCATCATTTTCCCTGCCTAGCAGCCTCTCTGTCATTAGATATGTAATTTCATTTACCGCCATAATCTCAAACTCATTCGTCTGTCCGTCTGCTACCTCCTCATATACTTTTTTAGCTGCCTTATTTAAAAAACGCAGCTGATCCTCTGTAAATTCCTCTGACGGCCGGCGAATCACCATGGTTGCAGGGCGGGATTGTAGGAGTATACGGATATTCTACTGTGCAGCTTCTCTGTTAAATCCACTGACGCAATAACCCGGTCTATCATTTCCATACTCTTTTTATATACAGAGAGATATTCTGTATAAAGCGTTCTCCCGTCTTCTTCTCTCCTGCACGCCATTTCTATAAGCTGATCCGTCACATAATCATAAATGGAAATTCCCATACTGCTCTCTTCTTCATTCAACCGATCAAAGGTACTTTCATAGAGAGCCAGCGCTTTCACCCCCATGCATATCTCTGAATCATCAATTTGTATACAATTACGAAACAAGTAGGAAAGCAGAGAGCTCGCCGTCTCTTCATCCCAGTGTTCAGGGGTTTGCGTAAAGTATCTGATATACCAGTCCAGAACAGTTTCCATCTGACCATATATTTTCCTGATATTCTTTGACCGCCGCCGATACGCGTCCACCCAGATTTCCGGCGGAGCATTATTCCGCAGAACAGGAACATTATCCTGCGATACACTCGCACCAATTTTCTGGTATTCCTCAAAGAAATTTTTCCACTCGTGTATAGTGCGGAATCCTTATTCCCCCTGGCACCTCATCATATCTCTCCTTGGCCTTTCCAACTAAAAATGTCAGCAGTTTATAAAAATTCTGTCAGCATACGGCGTTCTTAATTAATAGTAAATCAAAAAAAACGTTTAAAACGCAAATAGATGTCAGAGCATTCAGCGTCATGGATAAAAGAAGTTCTCCTTTTTGAAGGTAATTGATTCGTTCCTTCTGCTTTCCTCCTGGCACCAGAACCATACCTTTCAGGTTTTGAATATCCAGAGTTGAAGATTACCAATATATCTAAGAAAACTTTATCTTCTATTTCCAACATTTTTTACTTGACCATTATCTGAACAGCCCAATACGCCAAGCGTTAGCATCATCCACATGACAGGTGTCGCGATTGGCAAATTCAAATTAACAAACGCCTGAGTACTATAACATAATACGGCCATCACTGCTGCGATAACGCAAGGATTGTTGCGCCCCATGCGAATACATCTGACTACGAATGAAACAAGAAATGTCAAATATGCTGCCAAGCCTAAAATGCCAACCGTTATCAAATAATGCAAATATTCATTATGAGCATTATCAAATAATTCATGGTATACATTATCTTTTGTTTTATTCAACAATACAATTCCAAATGTATCAGGTCCAAACCCAAACAATTTTTTAAATGGAGAGAATGTCTGAAATGATTCCATTGCATTCCGCCAAATATAGCCTCGATGCGTCCCCCAGTCATCATTAAGTAACAGATAATTGCTAATTACACCATAACGCTCAGCATTTCCATTCACATTTACATCAAGCAGGAGAAAAACACCACTGCAAATGATTATAAAAATAATTATTAACCATATAATCCTTACTTCCCCGCCAATGCTCTCTTTATAGTCCGAAATAGCTTTATCTTTTTTAGTCTTATAATTCAGCAGATAGGCCAGGGCAGTTACCAGCCATAATCCAATGGCAATATAAAGCAGTCCGCTATAATTTACAATAATACGGAATACACTGTCAATTTCTAAAACTCGTCCTGCCATGCTAATGTTAATCCAATCAATACATTGTATGACCGAAAAAACGTAGCAATAATAACTAAATATCGTCTAATTCCACATTTATCCTTAAACAGGTATAGGGGAGCTAAGCCAAATAGAGCTGCCAGGGATAAATATGCATTATCGCTAATTCCTGTAATTATTGCAAAAAAGCCAATTATCATACAAACATAATAAAATCTAATTCTCTTCTTTTCTTTCTCGGTACCATATAGAATTGCCGTAACAGCTACTATCATACCTACTAACGCTGTATATGTATTAATATTTCCAATAGTAGATGTAAACATAAACTTTTCCGCTTCCACCATACTTACTTTAAACTTCAGTAAATCCATTAGAAAATAATCCTGAATATCTTCCTTCATTACCCCAGAAAGATTCATAAACATAATCGGAAAGAATGGTGGAGAGTGCTGCTATAATAAGAAATGTAATTACTGCCCAATCAGTCACTGAAAATTTTTTCAAAAATCCTTTCCGGTTAAAATTGGAAAAATAGCTTTCAATTTTGCCCGGATTTAATATACCAGCAATTGCTAATGCAATAGATAGTAAAACTACTGATCCAATATAGAAATAATATTTTGACGGAAGAATATTGTGATATCTGTCTGTAACAAACAGAGGGAAGAGACAAAGTATAAGGAATACGAATGCATCAATTACATAGTTAAAAATATTGTCATCTTTCTTGACAGCTTTTTGCTTCACTATTTTTTTAGCCATAATTGATTCCTTTCATTGTTGAACACATTTTTACACAGTATAGCATTTTGCAACCAATTCCACAACTCTATCTAAACTTGGGGGCGGACATCTTTCTTCCCCCAAGGGCTCTGAAAGGAGCCGTCACCGTGGCAGCCTTTGCCTACGGATTTTCTATCTGCTACCGTTTATGATTCATACGGATTACGTGTGGTGCTCCCCGGCACTCAGCCTTACTACTTTCGGAACTGCATTTCCTTTGTCCTGGGACGCCGAAATATCCAGACAGATACCGGTTCTGCGGTAAGGATAATAACCCCCATATAAGAAGACCTATCATAAAGAACATACTGCTGTTCCATAGATAGGTCTCCCATATACCGGCTGGTCATTTTATTTAAATAATTTGGTATACTCGGTCTGAGTATCAGCTATATGATAAATATAAATGATAGTTTCAACCATTCGATAAATTATTACATGCTTTTTACATATAGCCATTCGATACCCCCGCTCATTTAGCCATATATCAGGTATCATTGAACCTGTATCAGGGAACTCTTCCAGACGTTCTATCGTATCCAAAATATGATTACTTACCATCAAGGCTGTTTCTATGTCAAATTGAATATTATAATAATCTTCTATCTTTTTTAAATCCTCCCAGGCAGTTGGAAGAATCTCCGCCTTATACCTCATTCAGCCTCTCTTTTAGCTTTCTCCTTGCTTCAGAAACGCTTAATGTCTGCGCTCCATTTAATCGTTCCTGCTCTGCCTGCAAGATTTTTTCTCGAAGTTCTAACATTTGTTCCCTTTTCTCATAGGTATCGATACTCATCAGAACCAAGTCGCCTTCACCATTTTTAGTAATATAGATCGGTTCTTTAGTCTGTTTCGCAAGACTGGAAATAGCAGAATAATCATTTCTCAATGTAGCGGATGCTTTAATAATCATGTGATCACCTCCATATCAGATAATATCATTTATTTGATATAATTATACACTTATTATTATACAAAGTAAATGAATATATTCTATATGATAGTTACCGAGGATCTTAGCCCATTAACTGCCTTGATATTAAAGCCTTCTTCTTGAGTTGTCCAGGATCATTCATACAAGTAGTTAGTTCTGCATAATCAGACCTTTGCTGCCAGGGTTGACGGCATGCTCTATCTCCGCATCTCATCAATCAATACACACCTCCCTCCATGCTGTCTTGATTGTTCCGCAGCAAGAGCTACATAATGGCTTTCCACAGATCGTTCCAATGATGTAATTCTTCCTTCCGGCTCCCCGCCCTCTTTGATCCAGTCTAAAAAATCCTTGATGATACGTACATCCCCGCCTCCATGACCACTTAAGCCGGTAGCAAAATCTCTGATGTCAATGTGTTCCACAGATCTTCCAAATTGACAAACATCTATAGAATTTAAATGCATATTTGCCACAATCTCTCCCTGCGTACCCATAATCCGGATTTCCCTTGTATTCTGACTGGTAAAGCCACTCATAATAAAACTGATTGTTCCTCCGTCTTCCAGATCCAGATTTACTACCTGGTGATCCACTACATTATTACCGCAATGAAATACGCATCTCCCGTAAGGCCCCTCTTCCAGAGCCTTTCTTACGCTCTCTTTAGTGGGCTTTAATGTCAGCACATTGACTGGCCAGTTCGTATTTCCACCTTCAATCCCCATTTTATCGTTTGTAATATAGATTTTCTCAGCATCATATGGACAATTTTCTTTTGCCTTGCAGCCATCCATACAGCGAAGCGCACTGCCTTCCGGTGCGCATTCCTGCTTAAAATAGGACAGTTTACCAAAAGAAGAAACTGCTCTGCACGATTTTCCAGTAAGCCACAAAAGAATATCCATATCATGACAACATTTCTGTAAAATCATAGGACTTGTTTCGTCTGAGTTACACCAGTTTCCACGGACAAAGCTGTGCGCCTGATGATAATATCCCACCTGTTCACTGGCCTGGACCGCCATCACAGTCCCAATTGTACCTGAATCAATAACTTCCTTTAATTTTGTATAAAATGGTGTATACCGAAGCACATGGCAGACTACCACTTTTCTGCCCTCTTCCTCTGCCACTCTTAGAATTTCCCTGCATTCCTCAAGATCCGGAGAAATCGGTTTCTCAAGCAGGAGATCATAACCTCTGCGCAAGGCCGGAATTGCATGCCCCACATGCTGTCTGTCCTGTGTACAGATAAACATGACATCTGCCAGTTTTCCCTGTTTCAGCATTTCCTCTGCACTTTTAAAACACATCGCTTCCGGAACATTGTATTCCTCCGCAACTGCCTTTACTTTTTCTGGCACTATATCTGCAATTGCCACAATTTCCATCTGATCCTTATAAATTTTTGCGGTAGGTGCATACGCATCTTTTCCTCTGTTTCCAAGACCTGCGATAGCTACTTTTATTTTTCGTTCCATAATATAACTCCTCCTGCTATATATACACTTCTACAATTGATGTTCCCAACTCAATCCAGTTCCCCGAAATTACTTGTCCCAGTATACTTGACAAGATGTTTCCTTAATTTATCGTCAATTCTTCTTATGGCAATATCCTGATTCTTGCTTAACGTATACACAAACCTGCTCCCTGACGGATAAACAGCGGAATCTGTTCAATAGGCGCATCGGCCATAACCCTGCTCCCACCTTCGATCACTTCACCAGTCCAGACATTCGACCAGTCAGTTCCGGCAGGCAGGTACACCTCACGCTGTCTCTGGCCCTGAGCCATGACCGGAGCAACCATCAGATCAGGACCAAACATATACTGATCCTCTGTCTCCCAACAAATCTTATCATCCGGGAAATCATAGAATAACGGCCGCATAGGCGGATCACCTTCCCTGTGGGCACTCTCCATTAATCCGGCTATATAAGGGCGGATCCGTTCCCTTATTGCTATGTACTCTTTGCAGATCTCATAGGTTTCCTCTCCAAAGCTCCAGATTTCGTTTGGACCTCCGGAGGCACAGGCGCCACCTCCCGTGGTTCCTAATGGTTTGGTATAAGGTTCCCGGTTTCCATGAAGACGCATAACCGGGCAGAACGTTCCATACTGAAACCACCGGGTAAGACATTCCCGAAACCCCGGATCGTCCGGATTCCCACCTTCAAAGCCCCCGATATCCGTGGTCCACCATGGAATTCCCGCCATGGCCATGTTAAGCCCTGCTGCAAACTGATTCCGCATACTTTCAAAACTGGAATCAATATCACCGGACCATACAAGCGCGCCATAGCGCTGACTCCCAGCCCAGGCACAACGTATCAGATTCAGAATTTCAGTCTTTCCTTCGGCAGTCATTCCGTCAAAAAAGGTTTTCGCATACATAACTGGATAAATATTCCCAACCTGGACATCTGGTCCCATATGATAGCGGTAGATATCGTAGTCGTAGTAGCGATACTCCGGCTCAGCCTCGTCCAGCCAGAATAGTTCAATTCCCTGTGAATAATAATTTTTCTTTACCTTATCCCAAAGATATTGTCGTGCTCCCGGATTAGTTGCATCGTAATGAATGGTATTGCCATGATAAACCATTGCGATCCGGTGTCCCCGGTCCGTACGAATCAAATACCCCTTTTCCTCCATCTCCCGGTAATTTTCACAGCTGTGATCTACTGTAGGCCAGATTGAAACCATGAGTTTTACTCCCATCTCCTCCAGTTCTGCCACCATTGCCTGAGGATCCGGCCAATATACCGGATCAAACTTCCATTCCCCCTGTTTTGTCCAGTGAAAAAAGTCAATCACAATTACGGAAAGAGGGATACTCCGGCGTTTATACTCTCTGGCCACCTCCAGCAGTTCTTCCTGGGTCTGATACCGCAGCTTACACTGCCAGAAGCCCATAGCCCAATCCGGCATCATCGGAGCGGTTCCGGTAACGGCTGCATAATTTCTCAGTATCCCGGCCGGGTTATCATCAGCCGTAATCCAGTAATCAAGTCCTTTTGTAGATTCTGCTGTCCATGTGGTTAAGTTTTTATTGAATGCTGCTCTTCCAATGGCTGGATTATTCCACAAAAAACCATAGCCGAGACTGGAAATAAGAAACGGGACACTGGACTGCGAATTTCGATGAGCCAGTTCAAACTCACACCCCTTGCAGTTTAAGTATGGCTGCTGGTACTGCCCCATACCGTAGATTCTTTCATCCGGATTTGATTCAAACCGGACGGTGAGCATATAATCCCCTCCCAGAATGGGTTTAAATTCTCTGCCTTCAATCTCCAGCGCCGATATGAACTGACGTTTTTCCAGATTAGGGTCAGGGTTAATATTCTTACATGTGCGTACATATTCCTCCAGTAATATATCATCATTCTGATTTCTGAAGGTTATTGCGCCGCAGCAATTGATCACTGCCCGGATTTTTCCATTAACAATTTCTCCCTTCCACTGATCCACCTGGATTTCAGAGTGATTTTCCTCTTGAGGCGGCAGAAGCGCCCAATCCTCTAGAGGCATTTCTCTTTGCTCCCAGGCTCTTACTCGAAGTGAATCCTTCCCCCATGGTTCAATAACAACCGTTTCTGAATCATAGCTGTAGATAAGTTTGTTATCTTTCTTTGTCAGCATAATTTTCGTCTCCTTCTTTTCATGCCATTTCTTATTACTATCTTAGATTACATCGCCGTCTATCCCGCTTTAAGTTCCCAAAGGAACATATATATCATTCCTATCCCCGTAGATACCTGCCCTGCACATCTGGCCGCAACCGGTAACCCCTTCTCTGGAACCATCCACTTCAGGATTTACATACTGGTTAAACCATCGCTCCATCCTATTTTTCATTGTTATCACCTGGTTCTCATATTGGGGATCACCATATAGATTATGCTCTTCCAGGGAATCTACCGAGATATGATACAACTCATGCTTTCCATATGGATAGCGATGGACATATTTCCACTCTCTATTTCGTATCATTCTCACTGGCCCGTATTCATCAAAAACAACGATCTCCTCATCCTTCTGTTTTTCTTTTTCACTGTTTAAGCAATTCACAAAGCTCTTACCCGGCAGGCTGACATCTGCCGGCATATTAAGACCTGCCAGATGAATCAGTGTTGGAAACAGATCGTAAGCGCTGACCATGTGGCTGCAGACTGTTCCCGCCGGAATCAATTTCGGATAAGAGATCAAAAATGGTACTTTAATGGAAGAATCATACATATTCATAGGGAATGTTCCATTTCCTTTTCCCCATACACCATGCTGTCCCATGCACATCCCATTATCTGATGTAAAAATTATCACAGTATCGTCTGCCAGCCCTTTATCCTCTAATACGTCCAGAATACGTCCAACCTGCTCATCCATGGCGCTGACCGCGGCGAAGTACCCTCTCAGCCTCTCTTTTCGCCTTTCAGTTCCATATACAGGTCCTGTGACCATGTCGGGATGGTCCGGTATATCCGGAATGCTGGCAAAATCACAATTCTCATAATAGTCCATCCACTTCTTTGGATGCTGTCCTTCTCCCCAGGGTGAGTGAGGCGCGTTAAAGTGGACAGATATGTAAAATGGCTTATCCGCACTGCTAAATTCCTTTAGATATTCAATAGTCTTATCCGCGAACAGTTCTGAAACATATTCTCCATGGTGCAGTGTAATATTACCGTCTTCTACGATATCTGGATGGTAATAATGATTACAGCCTCCCCGTCCCAGCGTATACCAGCGGGAAAATCCGTGCTGTGGGTTAATACTGTCCCCCAGATGCCACTTCCCCGCCAGAGCGCATATGTAACCGTTCTGTGACAATATATCAGTATAGGTCAGCTGTCCTTCCAGATAAGGTATTGCAGTTCTCTCATATACATATCCGCTTGTATAAGGATCTTGACCAAACTGTTTGAAACGATCCCGATCCACATTGCCGCCTTCAAGCCAGTCATGAACGCCATGTGCCGAAGGAATATTTCCAGTCAAGATAGAAGCTCTCGCTGGAGAACATACCGGAGAAACACAGAAGAAATTATCAAATCTCATTCCATTTGCTGCGATTCGGTTCAGATTGGGGGTATAAAGTTCCTGTGTACCAGCACAGTTTATGGCCCACGGCCCTTGATCATCCGTCAGTATGAACAGAATATTTGGTTTCTTACTCATAATCAACTTCCCTGTCGCTTTCTATTGTTTGTCTGCCTGATACGCCTCGTTTACTTCCTTCAAAATAGTATCGCCTCCCTGAGACCGCCATTCTGCGCTCAGTTTTACAGCGCCTTCCTCTATTGACATTTTCCCCTGAAGCATATCAGAAAAATACTGAATGAATATATCATTTACTGCATTTCCATCACTTATTTCAGTAGGGGTCTTCTGCTTGATTAAATTTTCCTTTAAGGCTTTCGAGGCCAATTCTACTGACTGCATGGCACGTTCCCTGTCCGGATCACTCTCTGGAATATAATTATAATCAAGAGGCCAACCAAAAGATCCCCAGGCCAACGCATGAGCCCAGCCATTTGCAGCAAATGCATCTTTGGCACGTTCATCCTCATTATAAACGATCGTGTCACCTTCCTTCGTATAATGAATCCCTTCAATTCCAAGGAGGAGCAGATTGCACCCTTCCTCAGAGGTCATAAAATCGAGAAAGTCTACCGCTTTATCCTGATTCTTACAGGCTGTTGTCACGCAGGTGATTGTACCGTTTTTTGTCGGCTTACTCAGTCCCATGGAACCGTCCGGACCTGCTGGAGGAACATCATAAGCAAGCGCTGCTTCCGGATTCAGTTCCCGCAAATTTGATTCAAGACGGCTCACATGACGGAACAATCCTCCCATCATAGCGCCGCATTTCCCCTGGAAAAACTTTTCTTCCTGCTTAGAGTTATCATTGAGCATCAGTTCAGGATCGATCACTCCGCTGTCCCATAAATCTTTAATATAATGCATGGAAGGAATAAAAGAAGGATCTTCAAACCAGGGAATCACATTACCGGCCGTATCCAAGGAATAGTCCGCATAGGGAAGACCATATGCAAAGAATACCCAGTCAAACGGCGTATTAACGGAGGGCTTAACGGCTGTAAATCCATAAGTATCATTTTTACCGTTACCATCCGGATCCTGATAGGTGAACGCCTCCAGGACAGTTTTCATTTCCTCCAGGGTCTTTGGATATGCCAGCCCCAGCTGATCCAGCCAGTCCTGACGCATAACGATGAGTGTATTGGCAACCGCCTGGGAAACTGCAGGTGCTCCGTAATATTTCCCATCAACAGCCGTCCACTCATAATCATCCAGCCAGTTTTTCAGTGCCGGACAGCTCTCAAAATAATCATTCAGCGGGATAACCATTCCATTCTCGATCCACTGCTGTGTGGCCGATGTTCCGTACGCGCCGGTCACTACATCCGGAAAATCCCCGGATGCCATTGCCACGTTGACCTTTTCCGTATTCCCCTCCGGTACAATTTCGACAGTAAGATCAATACCAAGTTTTTCATTGATTGCTTCGATAATCCGGTCCCCGTCTTTAATGACTGCCGCAGCTGTATCACCGGTAGTAAGCCAGCGGATAGGGGCGCGCTCTGAATTAGCGGAACTGCCGCCTAAGGTGATATCGCCGGTTGTAGATTCTGTTTTACCGTTTCCGCCGGCGCAGGCAGTAAGAACCGCCACCAAACTTATCGCTAATACCATACTCATAATTCTTCTCTTTTTCATCATAATCCCTCTCTTTCCTGTAAAGAAATCATACCATTAAAATCCAAAAATGTCTTATATCCTTTTACCGCTTCATAAATGTCTGCCTTGCTGGAAAAGGCCCTCCTTCCTTTCCTTTTATTATTGGCCTTTTTGAGGGCGCACTTAACCTTTTACCGCCCCGGCCATTACTCCCTTAGTAAAATACTTCTGAAAAAACGGATACACACACATAATAGGTATAATAGCCATCATGACCGCGGCCATTTTCATGGGCTGTCCCAACAAAAACAAGCTTTCTCCACCGCTGGAATATGCGGCATCACTCTCAAACAGCATTGAACGTAAAAATAACTGCAGCGGCCAGACTTTCTTGTCATTAATATACATAATGGCGGAAAAGAAATTATTCCAGTGATCTACTGCATAAAACAGTGTCACTGTAGTCAACGCCGGTTTGGAAATCGGGAGCATAATACGGAAAAGAACTCCAATTTCGGTACAACCGTCCAGCAATGCGGCTTCCTCCAATTCCATTGGAAGATCCATAAAGAAATTCCTTAATACAATCAGGTTATAGGTACTAACTGCTGATGGAAGAATCATAGCCCACAATGAGTTCATTAAATGCAAGTCTTTCACAACAATGTAAGTAGGAATAATCCCTCCGGAAAACATCATCGTAAATACCATCATAAACATCAGGACACGCTGCCCTTTTAAATCCTTTTTAGAAAGTGTATAAGCTGCCATGGTAGTAATCAGCATATTAATCACAGTTCCGACTATTGTAATAAAAATACTGTTCGCATAAGATCTCCACAGATCTATGTTTTTCAGCATGTAAGAATATCCTTCAAATGACCATTCGCTTGGCCATAGATGAATATTGGTTGATAGATAGCTTTTCAGTGAAGAGCAGGAAACCACCAGACAATCCCAAAAAGGATAAAACGTAATCAATGCCAGAATCAGCAGCACTACTATATTTACTGCATCAAAAAACCGACTTCCTGCCGAACGTTTGATACGGCTTTTCTGACTTACCGTCTTTTCATACTTTAAGGTTTTCATTAATAGATCCCCTCCTCTCCTGCTCTGCGGGCCAGTTTGTTAGCCATAACCACCAGCATAAAATTAATAACCGATTTAAACAGTCCCACGGCCGCCGCCATTTCGAACTTACCTTCCTGAAGTCCTGTACGGTAGACATAGGTATCAATAATATCAGCGGTTCCGTATACACCAGGATGGTACAGTACAAAAATCTGCTCAAATCCTGCCTGCATCAGGGTCCCGACACGGGTAATCAGAACTACAATAATCGTGGAACGGATACATGGCAGTGTAATATGCCATAAACGCTGCCACCGATTCGCCCCATCCACGGTGGCTGCTTCATATAGCTGCTGATCAATTCCTGCCATAGCAGCCAGATAGATAATGGTACTCCAGCCAAACGTCTTCCATATCATAGAAACGACCATTGTTGGAACAAAAAAACGTTCATCCGTCAAAAAACCAACAGGAGGAAATCCCAATGCAGTAATAATTCCATTTACAATCCCCGAATTCATGGAGAGAAGGCTGGTTAGGATACCGCCCAGCACCACCCATGAAATAAAGTTTGGAATATAGATAATAGTTTGTATTACTTTTTTAAGTCCGGTATGATTTAATTCATTGAGCATTAACGCTACAATAATAGGAACAGGAAAACCAAATATCAATCTGGCTATACTTATCCTGATGGTATTCCAAAATACAGAATAAAACTTTTCCATTCCAAAAAGCTTTTCAAATGTTTCGAAACCAGCCCATGGACTCTTAATAATTCCCAGCATAGGATTAAAATCTTTAAATGCAATTGAAACACCATACATTGGCACATAACAAAACACCAGATAATAGGCAATTGCCGGCACCAGCATTAGATATAAATACTTATGTTTCCATATGTAGACTCCAGCTACCGGACCTCCTCTCCTTTGTTTTTCCTTTGAAGCAGACTTTAATTTTGTCACTTCTTTTCCCTCCTTAACCTTACATTTGTTTTGCCCTGCATAACTAACTCCCGTATAACTTGTTATGAATTTATTATAGCAGGAGGCAGATCGGCAAAAAATGCAAGGAATAAACTTCCTGACCAGTAAGTCACGGATTCCAATGAACATAAGTTTTTTTTAAGGCAAACAGCAACATTTCAACATATTATTGATAATTAAATTTATATTTTGATATCATTTTTTAGTGTATATTTACCTTTTTTTTCTTTACAAGTTCAAATTTTGCAGTAAAATAGTTCAAATATCCCATTTATACACGTTTGACAAAATATCATATTTCATTATAATAGATACTATAGTTTGTGGAGAGGAGGTGCTTTATTGGATTCCGGTCAATCTTTGTTAAAACTACACAGATGTAAAAATATTATTAAGTCAAAGCATTTTCGCTCTTCTTTTCTCACCATTATGCTTTGCACTACCATCCTTTTTATTATAGGCAGCATATTAGCCACCATACAAAGCATGCTGAAGCTGCAGGAAACCCTTGAAATGAAAGCAAATCATACAGCTGTTACCGTTCAGGAAGTGCTGACCAATATTCGGAGCAGTGCCGCTTTTGTTGGAAATATGCCCTCTGTGGATCTCCTTTTTCACACCAGCCTCCCCACGACAGATCAGCTTTTCAAGATGCAAAATGATGTGGAGCCCTATGCATCTCTCTATGATTATGAAAGTATTGTTTTATTTTTTGAGCCATCCAAACGGATTTATGACTCTGCAGGAGGTTTCTATACTTATGATGATTTTTATAATCCAGATCTGCTGGACCAGCTGGATACAATGCAGACGGAGGATATGTGGCTGATTAATGTTCCCTATACCCGGTACTATGAGCCCCGACCTGCTGTGCCTGTTATTAGCTATATCAAAAAACTCCCACTATATGAGGTAGAACAGAAATGTTATATTTCTGTATCTTATTCCATGAAACTGCTGCAAAAAACAGCACAAAAATCAACAGCACCCGCTCCTTATACGGTTGCTGTCTGTTTTGGTGATGCATTATTATGGAGCAATTCTACTGAACTTATGGAGTATTGGAATCCAGCCTCCTCTATTAAAGAGAACGAATCTTATATAAAGGGTCTGTCACGCCAATACTCATCTATTACAGATATTGGCGCCTCCTGTACTTACTATGTAAGTCACAAAGAACTACTTCGTACGTTTCTTCCTGACCTGTTTTATTTACTGGGACTATATTGTATCGCATCTGTTGTCATGTTTATCATATCCGTCATCTACAGTACCATTATGCTGCGCCCCGTAGATGCTATAATGAAAAAAATCAGCACCATCCCTTACACTGGGAAAAATGGATCTCTGGTTGATGAATTTGCTTTGATCAGTAATGCATTTGACCATATGACCAATCAGATGCGCAACATTGATTCTGTCATGCATGAAAATAAACAGTTAGTCAGGGAACGGCTGCTTACCGGTATTATCTATAATTATGTAGATATTCATCAACTTTCTCCTCAATATGAACAGAATGGAATTCACTTTTCCTGTCCATATTTTTCTGTTGTTTTAATTTCTATCCCTGCACTTGATGATCTGGACGATTATACTCGTCAGGAGCAGTTGAAGCTTGTAGTACGAAATAATGCTGCTGATGCATTCTCCTCTCTTGGGATTGCTTACAGCCTATACATAGATAAAGTTATTTGTATCTTATTAAACACCTCACTTGGTGATCATTTACAGGAGGAACTTACCAAAATATGTACAGCATTAAAGTCCAGCATTAAACAGACCCTTTCCCTGTATCCTCTGTTTTCTATTGGTATCTGTTCACAAAATGATCCGAAACCATGGCAGGCATGGCAGCTGGCCCGACAAAACTTTATTTTTACTGCCACAGACTCCGAGGATTTTGTTCTGTTCAGTTTCCAGAATGAGTATTGCTCGTCTGTCGATTCTGATCTACTGGCCGGTTTTACGCAATGCATTATAGACAAGAACATGGTACAGCTCCGGTCGCTGACTGCTATTTTCCGCCAGCTGTATCTAACTGACAGTACCGATTTATCGGAAGCCCGACGGCTGACCATCATAGCTCTTGGAACAATATTTACGTCACTTCTGGAACTGAATGTTACGGTTCATGAAAATCAGATAACCGGCTACATCAACAAAATAGGTATTTCTGAATCCTTGAACGAATGTGATACTCATTTATTTGTCTGTTTGTCAAATATTATTGATACTGAAACAAAAATTTCAGAAGAGTCCCGTGGGTATGTTCGAAAAGCCATGGATTACCTTGAGGCGCACTACGCAGAACAGATCACGGTTCCGCAGGTTGCGTCATCTGTAAGTATCAATCCGATTTACTTAAATAAAATATTTAAGCTTTCTACAGGAAAAACATTGTCCGAATATTTAAATTATTATCGTATTAAACAGTCGCTGGAGATGCTCACTGATTCTGAAAATACGATTAACTGTATCAGTGAATTGGTTGGATATAACGATGTGAGAAGTTATATTAGATTTTTTAAGAAATTTTATCAGATGACGCCTAATGAATATAGAAAGGGAAAAAGAGAGAAATCCACTGATTAAACATTCGTGGTTTCTTTCTACAATTACACAGAAAAAAACTGTCCCTCATTGCATTAGAATTGGAGTTTCCGATACTAATTACTTTATTAAGATTTTAGATGGGAATACAGCTCGACACCGAACCAATATCGAAAAAACAACAGGCTTTAAGATACATGTTAAAATGCAGTACAATAGCTCATCTCCTGTTAAGCTATCGTTCTACCGCTAGCGGTAAGCAGTGTTTCATGGTACGTGCGAAACACTGCTTACGCTTATGCAATTTCCTCTTACTATCCTGATAGACTTAGGGTGTTCTGGATCTTTTTCTATTTTTTCTTAAATTGCTTATGTAGAAGGTAATGCTGCCATCGCTTCCGTGATGCTCATCTTTCCATAACAATTGAACAGTTTACGGCCAAATATCTATTAGGCCTTCTCCCTCTATCAGATTACCAGATACTCTCCAAATCTCCTCACCAATACATGTTCCAGTCCGGATGCAGTACTCGCATTAATGCCTCAACATAAAAATAATCCCCCCACAAACAGTATTCATCAACACCGCTGCCACGTTTTCTGCTGTAGGTAGAATGTTTTAAGAGACCGTTTCCCTCCTCTTCTTCCGAAGCGGCATACATTTTGATCAAATTCGACAGAATCAAATCTGCCTTCTCTTTATAGTTCTGATCGCACATCCCCTGCCGGTATGCTTCTAGGATTCCGCAAACAGCAATCGCGGAAGCAGAACTGTCTCTCGGCTCATCTCCCTCTATAAATGAGAAATCCCAGTAAGCCGTCAGATCTTCTGGGAGATGTGCCAGAAAATAATCGGTCACCCCTCTCCATTTCTCCACAATAGCCTTATCCTTTAAATATGAATAATTCAATGCAAGTCCATAGATGCCCCATGCCTGACCTCTGGACCATGCAGAATGATCGGAGTAACCCTGATGCGTTGCACCATAGGCCGGTTTTCCAGATTCTTTATCAAAGTAATATGTATGATAGGTAGAGTAATCAGTCCGAATTAATACGCTTGTGGCTGTTTGTAAATGCTTTTTTGCAATAGTATGATACCTTTTATCCCCGGTCTCATTGGAGGCCCAATAAAGCAAAGGCAGGTTCAGCAGGCAATCAATAATAAGCCTATATGCATCTTTACTGTCTAATAATCCCCAGGCCTGAATAAATTCTCCCTTTTCCCTAAAGCGGAATGCCAGATTATCCGCCGCTTTCAGAGCAGTTTTTCTCGCATTTCCATCACCAATTAACTTATAAGCAGCAACACAGGAGGGAGAATATAGGAACCCCATATCATGATGGTCTACCTGAATACGTTTTTCAATCCGATTATCAAAGCTTTTCAACTGTTCCTGTGCAGCCTGGAGGCAAAGTGTGTCCTTAGTTTCCTCATAAAACAGCCACAGCATCCCGGTATAAAAACCGGCTGTCCAGTCTACATTTTCAACTTTTTTATACCAGTTATTTTCACTGGCAGGTCCTGGGAATCCGTCATCAAACTCATTCAGATGACTTTTTACAATTTTATGTGCTGTATCAAAAGCTCTTTTCACCATATTACGATCCATCTTTTTTCACTCCTAAGGTTTTTACCACCATTCCAGAATTTCACCGGTAACTATTTCCCCTTTTTTTCCTGCCAGGTTAAATAGCATAGTTTTTCCATAACCGTAACAAGTTCCGCAATGTACCATTTGCTGATTCGTTGTCTCCTGACTGCACAAAACCAGAAGATATTCCCTGTCACCCGCCAGAATATTCAATGCTTCACCGTCCTCTGCGTCCATGACGGACTCTCCCGGGCATGTATACAGAGGCAGTCTCTTCACACTCACCGGTACGGCATCACCAGTTTTTCCGCCATTAACCACAAATATTTTATGAAATTTTCCTTCTGCAGCATCCTGCTCACAGTAAATCTGGTTATCTCCAAGTTCATTATAAAACAAAGAATGGATACCAGTGCTGAGTATTCCAGTTCCGCTCTCTGAAACACTCTGAAGCCACGCCTCAGTCTGTATGCCGGTAAAATGAGCGGTCTTATCCTTCAAGGTTACATTTCCCTGCCTTCCAAAATGAAAATGATTCTCGAAACCGTGTCTTCCTGTCCCATAGAAATAATCCGCAATCACGTAGATATCTGGTTTAATCCAGATAACCCGGCGGCTCACCACCAATCCATCCTCGATGTAACCCAGATGGCTTCCTTCCACATAGCCCCAGTTTTCACCCTCACGATACCCCTGCTTGATACAGCTTGAGATCTTACAGTATATCCAGGAAGTCTCACACTGTCCGGCTGCTTTCCCATCCACTATAACCACATTATGGGCAGATGGTTCCTTTAAGAAATAGCGTTCTTTGCAGTCCACATAGGTATATCGACCGGAATCCACCAGGATGTCCTCACCATTAATCACCAGATCCACATGGAGTGCATCCACATGGCCGTGACCGCCCCCCGTGCCTCCACAGCAAAAATGAAGCAGGTTTCCACTTTTCTCCCAGCTATTGCGGAAATAGTAATTGCCGCTGAATGGGAGCTGGCCAGAAAGGAACTCCGGCCTTCTGGATTCCAGGTTCTCATATTCCATACAGGCAGTATAGCCAAACTGCCACGCATCTTCGAAACCCAGCCGGTCATAACTCCAGTATTTGAGTACCGGGTCGCGGAAGATATACGCTGCAGATGTGATCTGATCTCTCACATCAAATGCATCGCTGTCTCCCTGTGTAAACTGAGTATGATCAGGCTTCTTCCAAATGCCCTGCACACAGGCCATCTTACGCACAGTGCTTCTAATTTCTTCCGGTATGGGAATGCAAGCCTTTTCCCCATAATACAGCACATTCCTGAAACATGCATATACTTCCGCATGATACATAGGTGACTGTTCCCTCTGCATGCCATCAGGCAGGATCTGCAGCTTTGCTGCCTTTACGAGCCGTTCCAACGCTTTCTTCTGAATATACCTCCGGTCAGTTTCTGTACAGTTGGCCGCCATTGACCACAGCAAAAGTCCACTGTTCTCCAATACCCCCCAATTGCTGAAATACTTATGTTCATGAAAGCTGTCCATGAGCCGCCGGATATGCCGATCGATGCAGTCTTCCACCAGTCTGGCCAGCTTATCATCTACTGCGGCGCTGTCCTCAATCAAATAAAGAGCCCGGAGCCAGGCTTCTGCACGAAGTCCTGTTTCCAGCGTCCGCCAGGGACCGTCATCGACGTTCTCCTGACCAACAGTCTGCTCGATCCAGCCCTCTATCAGCCGGACACAATGAACTGCATACCTTTCATTCCCTGTCATCTGATATGCCTGCCCCAGATAGATCAGGAAACGATGACGGTTAAACTGCCATAAAAATTCCCGATCCCCAAAGGGGACCAGACTCCAGTCTATTTCTTTCCCAAAAGCAACCGTTTCATGTGTCTGCTCCAAATCCCACTCAAACTCAAAAAGGAACCGATTCTCACAGACCTCATCTGCCGTCCGGATCACCTGTGCTGCCATATCCGGCCAATAATCCAAACAGTACTGTGCGACCTGCTTCAGCTGATCCGCACCGAAGACACTTCGTATCCGATTAAACAATTCACTCTTCCCCATAATCTTCCTTTCAATGATCCATTTACAATACCTCTCTGGATTTACCAGTACATATTCCAGCCGCCCATTAAACGTCTAAGGCCTTCCATATAAAAATAATCGCCCCAAATGCAACATTCATCATCTCCCCAGCCACCATTTCCTTTGTCTTTACAGTAAACACCATGCATTAAAATCCCGTTAGAACGTCTTCCCTTTGTGGTATATTGTTCTGCCAGATTTCTCAGGATTGAAACCGCTGCATGATAATACAATTCTTTATGCAGGTCTGTTTCCGGCAGATATTTGGCAATTTCCAATAATCCACAGGCCGCAACAGGTGCAGATGAGGAATCTCTCTGTACATCATCCCCTGTAAAAATCAGATCCCAATTACAAATCAGATCAGACGGAAGATGGTTTAAGAAATAATTACTTACCCGCTTCGCCATTTCCAGAAATGCTGTTTCTTTCGTATAACGATAGCTGATTGCAAGGCCATAGATAATCCAGGCCTGCCCCCTCGCCCAACAGGAATCATCACTGTATCCCTGGCCCTGCCAGCCCCGGACCGCCTGTCCGGTGATCTCATCGATTTTAAAACACTGATACGTAGAAGCATCCTCCCGTACCATACAGCTGGCGGCCTTATTCATATGATTGAATGCTTTTAAATACAGGCTTCTGTCCCCCGTTTCAAACGCTGCCCAGTAAAGAAGCGGAATGTTCATAGAACAGTCAATAATAAATTGTCCCTGCGGATCACGGTCTCTTACCTGGATAATTCCTGCTTTTTCACTATACCGGTTTGCCAGAATTTTTGCTGCTCCAAGGCCGAGTTTTTTTGCCTTCGTTGCCCCAGTCACCTTATACTGTGCTACAATCGATGGTATATAAAGAAAACCAATATCATGATGATTTAGAACATGGTAAGTTTTATATCGTATCTTATAATCATCATACTGCGCTTCCGCCACGGCACGATAAAGCGTGTTCCCGGTCATCTCATAGGATAACCACAGCATCCCCGTCCAGAATCCGCATGTCCATTCCGAATCATCTTCTACACCATACATCAAATCCACGCTGCTGGACGACGGATAGGAATGTACAAAGTCTGGCATTGCTTCTGCCACTTTTTTTACTGCATAATCAACTGCCCCTTCTAAAAATGATCTATCCCCACAAAAACGTTTCGGATCTCTGACTTCAGCCAATGTCACCATTTTATAATCCACTATTGATTCTTCTCCTCTCTGTCACTTCAGTTCTTTTGTACCGAAATGCAAATCAGGGAAAGATTTCCGATCTCTCCCTGATTCAATTGTCTTTTTATATGATTTTATTATTTGTTTGTATTGTAACGGTCCAAAGCAACCTGATATATTTCAACCAGCTCGGGAAGTCCCATTGTATCCATCTGCTTCAGATAAGAATCCCACTCCTCCTCAATTCCTCCCCCGGTCATCCACGCAGCATACTTCTCATTTGCAAAACTGTTGATTTCAGTTGCTAATGTAGACAGCCGATCGCTTTCCTCTGTTGTAAACATAAAACGCGGATAGTACTCCGGATAATAATAATCGGCATAGTATGTGTCCAGCTTCTGTTTTTCTATCATATGAGAAGGAGCACTCTTTAAAAGAGCCGCTGCTTCTTTTGTTACATTGTAAATTCTGTCGTATCCACCTGGAACTACCTTTGCTCTGTTCTCAGTTGTTGGGGCCTCAGCATAATCGTATTTTCCTGCTCCATCCTCTTTCAGGTGCAGACCGACCTTCAATGCAAGAGAAGACTCTATTGAGAATAATGGTTCATAACACTGATCAACCCAGCGCATGATATACCCCGGATCCCTTGCGACATTTGTAATTGCAAAGCTTCCCAGACCATTCACGCCATTCTGCAGTTCCGGCCAGTACCTGTCACCGCCAGGTCCTGTCAGCGGCGGTACCGGAATATAACTGTCATCCTCATTACTCGTGCTCCATGCCGTGCTTCGCCAGCCCTGGAGCACGCCGACCGTTCTGTTCTCATTTTTACACTTTGCTTTAAATACAGAACTGTCCTGTGTAAATGCTTCCTGATCAATCAAACCTTCTGAATAAAGTTTATGGAAGTACTTGATTGCATTTTTATACTCGTCTCCGACTGCGGTATAAATCACTTTACCATCTTTTACTGCTATATGTGTCTTACCGTTATTCATATTCGTATCATCAATCATGCCAAAGGAGCCGAACAAATCTGACGCATAGTTCGTATCTTTGCTGAAGGAATAAGGAATCTCGTCATTGGGATCTCCGTTTCCGTTGGCATCCTGCTCTTTAAACGCCTTTAGTACTTCATAAAATTCATCTGTTGTAGCCGGAACTTCCATGTTTACATTTTCCAGCCAGTCTTTATTGATAAACAGCGGCTGATTCGTTGTCGTGACGTAACCGTCATCAAACGACATCAGGGAATAGATATGTCCGTCAGGTGCGGTAATGCTGCTCTTATATTCCGGATAATCCTGGAATATTTTGTACAGGTTCGGCGTATTCTCCTCGGTAATATAACTTTCCAGAGGAACCAGCATACCTTCAGTACCGTATTTCAGCAGGTCGTCATTGGTCAGGATTTCCTGCCCGAAAAAAGCTTCGGGAAGCTGGTTGCTCGCAAAAAGCAGAGATTTTTTCTCCTGCCATGCACTGTCTGCATACGTTGTCCAGTTGATTTTCACACCGGTTTTCTCTTCCAGTTCCTGATACAGCAAAATCTCAGCAGGGCTGTATTCCCCATCCCTTAATCTGCAGGTAAACTCCAGCGGCGCGTCACTCTGTGCTGCACCTGCCTCTGTTTTATCTTTCGCCGTATCCTTTATGGCCGTCGATTCCGTCTTGTCAGACGAAGCCCCTCCACACGCTGTCAATCCTGCTGCCATCGCCACAGCCAGAACACAACTCATCGTTCTCTTCAATCTCATCATTTTTCTCCTTATCCTTTTTTCATTTTTCTGGTTTATCCTTTTACAGAGCCAATCATTACGCCCTGATTAAAGTACTTCTGAATGAATGGGTACACCACCAGCACCGGGACAGTCGAAACAATAATCAATCCATATTTTAAAATTTCAACCAATTCCTGACGCCGGATAATATCTTCTACACTTCCCAAATCCTGCGCTGTAATGGAATTTTCAATCAGGATCGACCGCAGGATCAGCTGCAATGGCTGAAGTTCTGCGTCGGTAATATAGATTAATCCGTTGAAATAGTCATTCCAGTGTGCAACGCCATAATACAGTGCCAGCACGGCAAGAATTGATTTGGAAAGCGGCAGCACCACCTTCATAAAAAAGTTAAAATCAGTACACCCGTCAATTACAGCCGCCTCAAACAGTTCCTGCGGAATGGAGCTTTGTAAAAACGTCTTCGCCATGATGATATTAAATACACTGATGCTGCCCATAAGCATCATAATCCATCTCGTATTGAGAAGATGCAGCTTACTTATAACAAGATAGGTTGGTACCAGGCCTCCGCCAAAATACATGGTAATCATAAGAAACACCATCAAAAACCGGCCGCCCTTAAAATCCTTTCTGGACAGAACATACGCAATCAGCATGGTTGCCGTTGTTCCCAGTGCAGTACCACATACCGTATACAAAATAGTATTTCCATAGCTTAACCAGATGTCCTGTCGTTCAAAGATTAACTTGTAGCCATCCAGTGTAAATTCTTTTGGAAAAAATCTGACCTGTCCGGAATTAACCAGATTCGGGTCTGAAACAGATGCAATTACTACAAAATAGAGCGGATACAGGATTGCAACAGCCAGACTTCCCAGGAGCAGATAATTAATCATATCAAATAACCGATTGCTTTTCAGAATTTTTTGCATAGTTTCCTCTCTCCTACCACAAACTGGTTTCGGTAACTTTCTTAGAAATCTTATTTACACTCACCAGCAATATAATATTAACTATGGTATTAAATAGCCCAATTGCAGCAGAGTAGCTGTAGTCTGCCTTTACGAGACCTATTTTATATGTATAGGTTGAAATAATCTCTGACGCTGCAATATTTAAATCGTTCTGTAGCAGAAATGCCTTCTGAAAGCCAACATTCATCAGACTTCCTGCATTCATAATTAACATAATGACCGCTGTCGGCATAATCGACGGAAGATCAATATAACGAATTAACTGCAGTTTACCCGCGCCATCCATCTTGGCAGCTTCATACAAAGAAGGATCTACAGCCGCCAGCGCCGCAATATAAATGACTGCACTCCACCCCATATTCTGCCAGATACCGGATATGATATATACTGCCGGAAACAGTCCCGGTTTAGCCATGAAATTAATTTTTTCTCCTCCGAATGCGGCAATAATATGATTGATGAAGCCACTGGAAGGTGATAAAAACAGAATGATCATACTGCACATAACAACTACAGAAATAAAATGCGGTGCATAGGTAATGGTCTGAACTGCCTTTCTAAATTTCAAATTTCTGGTCTGATTCAAAAGCATAGCCAGTATAATTGGAAATGGAAATCCAAAAATCAGAGACATACCGCTGATCACCAGCGTATTCTTTATTAATCTGACCGTTTGATAAGAATCAAAAAATTGTTTAAAGTGCTCGAGCCCCACCCATGGACTTCCCCATATTCCTTTTGCTGCATTAAAATCTTTAAAAGCAATCGTTACCCCATACATAGGTGCATAACAAAACACCAGAAAGTATATGATTGCCGGAAGTGCCATCAGCCATAACTGGTAATGATTCTTCCTTTTTCCCATTTTTACGTCCACTGCTGCTTTCACTTTTTTCTCCCCTCTCCGTTTCTTTTATGTCTGTATCTTAACACGATAAAATTGCATCTGTAAATCAACACCCACTCTGTTTACACCTGCAATAATTATTGTATATCAGGATAATCTTTGCATATATATGGGATTATTGCCTAATTTTAGATACTATGTTATACTCAACGTACTATTTTGCAGTTGTACAACATACCTGAAAGGAATGTTCTTATGAAGAAATACTTACAGACAAACATACTCAGGAAATACCTGCTCTCCTATATCCTAATTTTTCTTGTTCCGACCCTTTTTTTAGGAAGCCTGCTCCAGTTCCGTTTTCAAAAATTACTGCAGAAAGAACTGATTCGGAATAATCAAACCACCATAGAGAAACTGCAGACCTCTCTTGACGCAGAATTATCTAATTTTGAATCGGTCGCTTCCCAATTGGTATTAAACGGGTTTGCGCACCCTTTTGATCAGAAGACAAACTCTGTACATGGCATGCATCTCATTCAATTTCTAAATACATGTAAGAATGTGAATCCATTTTTATCGGATATTGTAATACGCTATCATGAAGGAGACTTTTTTTATTCTTCTACAAGTTCTTATAGTTCTGAGCTTTTTTATTCCCTGTATCATAATACTGCAGCAGAACTTGAAAATCTGGCACCATTTTTTGAATACCCTACCAGTATTCATACCCTGCCACACGCCGTTAGTCTTCCAACTAAAAACAATTCTGACAGCCATATGGTAATGGTATATCCGGTTTCCACCGGTATTTCCCGTGCTTCCGCTCTGCTCTTTTTCATTTTTTCTGAAAATAAGCTTCAAAATTTATGCAGTCAATACTTTGATCCTTCCGCCACCTCTTCCATGATCTTTAACGAAAACGGGGGCTTACTGGCCTCCTATGGAGATTTTTCAGATGCTGCGTATGTACATTATACCGAGAACCGGGAACACACAGATCCATCAACCGCCATGATTCAAAAAATCGATCAAACCGATTACCTGATTTCCAGCATCCAGTCCGGCGAATACGGCTGGTCCTATGTTACATACACAAAAGTGAATGCTGCGCTTGCTGCCTCCATTCATTTTAAAACTCAGATGATTTATTTAATGATTTTTGTTTTGCTGCTGGGCGGCCTTTTAATTGTTCTCTTCATGTATTATAATTTTTTACCGCTCTATGAACTGATTAATCTGTCCAGCACAATCTCACCTGAGCAGGAGAATGAACCAAATGAACTGGTGTCCATAAAAAATGCAATCAGTCAGTTGTCCACAGAAAATAATCAATTAAATGTCAAACTGGATGGTACAAAAATCGCTGCGAAAGAATATATGATCAGTCAGTTGCTTACCGGTCGTTTTATGAAACGGGAATTTCTGGAGAAATCCCTGGTACAGACCATACTTTCTCCCCACTACAGCCATTACGTTGTTTTTATGATTCAGTTCAGACATTCCACTGTACTTACAAATGAAGGAAAAACCGAATTTATCAATGAAATCGAATCCTTTTCAGATGAAAACATGGTACTTTTATCTAAGGAGGATCATCTGCATAATACTTTTGTAACCATAAGTCTGATGAGTGAATATGCCGCCTCTAATTTAGAAGAGACCTTATATTCGGTCAAAAAGCATCTGAAGCTGCATTGGGAGTTTCCCCTTCTGTTTGGCGTTGGAAACATGTACAACCAGATGGAATCACTTGTAAAGTCATACATGGAAGCAAATGCTGCTCTGGATTATCACTTTATCAAAGGAATGGATGAAATTATTTTCTTTTCCACCATTCAGCCATTCTCACAGAGTAGTATTTTTTCTTATCCGTATGAAGAACTGCAGCAATTCCGTATGGCTCTCGCCAGAGGGGAAACGGCTGACGTGGAAAACACGGTAAAAACACTTTCCTCGACCCTCGCAAATAAGACAATAACACTGTTTCAGGCAAAAAGTATCTGTCAGGATATCATTAATATTGTTACCAAAGCGATTCCTGACGGCTTTGAGCAGAACGAATCGGGGTATGACATACCAAACATATTCTCAATCTCTCAGTTTGAGAGCATTAGTGACATCATCAGCTTAGTACATCAGTTATCCTATGATATCTGTAAACATATTAATTCAGCCTATGACTCCGATCACCGGATTCTGCTTGACAATATCCAGGCCTTCATTTCTGTAAAATGTTTTGACTGCAATTTTTCTTTACAGATGATGGCAGACCACTTTCATATGGCCGGTTCTAATCTGACAACGTTTTATAAGGAACATACCGGCGAGAATATATTTGACACGGTAACCGCGCTGCGAATGGAACGTGCGAAGATTCTCCTCGCAACGACAGGCATACCCGTTCACCAGATCAGTGTAAATATCGGATACGATAATGCCTCCAGTTTTATTCGCCGATTTAAGCAGCTATACGGGATTACACCGGGAGCTTTTCGGGAAGCGAACCGCAATATCTCTTTGTAAAACGGAATCCTAACTCAGGCAAGGTCAGAATTGCATCGTAAGTAAACAGGGGTGCTGCGAACCAGATAAAGTTCACAGCACCCCTAAATGATATAACTATCTCCAAACTCCATTCGCATCTACATAATAACCATCCGGTGTTTTAGCATTGACCATCATCTCACCACCGACTCCCATATAATACCAATCCTCCTTTAACTGTATCCACTGGTTTGCCAGCATATGACCCTGATCATGCAGATAATACCATTTGCCTTCACTGAACAGCCACCCAGTCATCATATGGCCATCATCACACAAGTAGTACCTCTGGTTATCTATCATCTGCCAGCCTGTTGTCATGTAACCGTCTGCATCAAAGTAATACCACAGGCCATGAATCATCTCCCACTGGTTTTGCGGCCAGGTATGATTCATCCGCTGATACCACCAGCCTCTGGCATTTTTCTGCCAGGTTCCATATTGCATGCTCTTTACCTGGCTCTCACTGCCGCTGTTTCCGGAAGTCCCATTCCTGTTATCTTCATTTTTTTCAACTGCAATTCCGTAAAAATACATATCAGATTCTACCGTAAAGGACATCCGGCCGTCTTTGATTACCGGAACAATCATGTCGCCGTCTACCAGTCTGAAATTTGTTTTTGCAAAATACACCATCACGACTGCCCGACCCTTCAGAGTTTCCTCGACCGGTATTGTGATTCTGACTGGATGGTCTGCAAATTCCACTGGTGTATCATTGATCATCAGACGGATATCCAGTACCCGGTTAAGCTGCATCCCGTCTGTCAGCCTTTCCTGATATTCGGCTGTCAGTTCCGGCTGGTTCTCTATCACTGCTCTTGTGCGAAGATCCAGAGTGTCACATCCGGGAAGGGCGGTAATCGTCACACCTGTCGCTTTATCAATAATTTCGTCCACGTAAAACATATCTCTAATCCTGTTTATCCAGCTTTGCTGATCCGCAGTCAGCAGACTCTTTTCATGATCCGGCATAGCATCAAATTCTGCTAATACAGCCGCTGCTGCATCCGCATTTTCCAAAGTTACTTTGGAGATAGCAGCCATCTTCTGAAGAACTTCTTTCACTCTCTGAATACCGGCCTTTTTCTGAACACATATATCAATCAGCTGTTCCAGCGCGTCTTTCTGGACATCTGTAAGTTCGTTTTCTTTCGATAAGGTGTCTTTCATCTTTGCAATCAATAATTCAAACTCCTCGTCGGTACTGTCTATACTCAATGCATCTGCCTGTTCCTGATATGATTTCAGCTGGGGTCCCGTTTCGTCCTGCAGAACAACAGTATAGGTTCTTCCAAAATCTTTCACACCTTCAATGGTAATGACTGTCCTGTTTCCCTCCTGGATCACCGTCACACCTTCGTCTGCCTCTTTCATTACATAGATACCTGCTACTTCAATTACAGTGTCCCTCTCATTCTGTCTTGGATTGGAGATACTGAATGTTATCTGGTCATCTTCTCTTGAAGCCATAACGGAGGCAGGTGTTTTTGCAGTAATTCCATCTAGGGCACAACTTTTCCAGAAATTATACCCTGTAACATTCAATCCGTTATGTCTTACTGCCTGCACCATACTTGAGTTAGAAAGAATTTCTACAGCCGGGTTTGCTGCATAATCCGCCACTTCCCCTTGGGACATTCCCGGAAGCAGAACATAACTGTAAGAGGCTCCAGCAGGCATTGTTCCATGTGGAATCGCAAGACTGACATAATTTTTTATTGCGTGAAGCCCCAAAAACGGCTTATATCCTCCCGTGGCTTCTTATAAGGAAGCCCGGAAAGCCGCATGAAATGGGGCTTTTTCCATATCTTCTAAAATCGTGTCATTCCTCCTTATATCGTGTTTGAAAGCAGTCGGGCACCATTTGGGCACCACAAGCACCACGACAAAAGGAGGGAAAAATGAATCAGATACTAATTGACAAGGGCATATTGCGCCCGTCCGGTGAAGTCGTCAAGGACAAGATCAACCTGATTTCCGGGGCGCATACCCAGCCGTTTGCTGAAATGCTCTGGACGGTCACGGGCGGCGATACGGACACGACCGACCGTGTTTATACCCTGCTTTCCGGCCTGTACCAAGAGGGCCGGGAAACCGAAATGTTGGAAGTGCTGCGGACGCTGTACGGCGTGCTGGGCCTTGCGTTCCCTGACGATGTGGAACTGCTGGCCGAACACCCGGAGGCGCGGAGCTACTTCCTTTTTTCGTTCCTGCTGGACTATGACGACATCATGGAGGACTACAAGGCCGGGCAGGACGATGAATAAAACCATATTTCAATTATAGGGGGAAGTGCGCCCATTTGCAAGTAGACGGGGAAAGTCTTTGTTTCCTCCCCCTGCACCCCCTCTTTCTACCAGCTGGTAAAAAACTACCGGCTGGGAAAAGGTTAATTGAATACGCTGTACCTATGGGACGACCGGAAAAGGGCCGTCCTTTTTTTATGCCTGTGAACGGCTGGACGGGAGCGCCCCGCTTTCTTTTCCCAGCCGGTACAAGGAGGTGAACACATGCCCGGAGTAACCACCGAGCAGATAGAACGGGCGAAAGAATGGGATTTGCTTTCATATCTGCAAACCTACGAGCCGGGGGAGCTGACAAAGAAGCGCCCCACCGATAAGGAATACCGGACAAAGACCCATGACAGCCTTGTAATCAGTAACGGACGATGGAACTGGACGACGCGGGGCTTTGGGGGCAAGACGGCGCTTGATTATCTAATCAAGGTGCGGGATATGCCCTTTGTGGAGGCTGTGCGGACGCTTTGCGGAGAACAAGCGCCCGCCCTTTCCTCCCAGCCGGTGACGAGGCCCCCGGAACCACCGAGGGCCTTTGTCCTGCCGGAAGTGGCCCGCTGTGCCACCGCCGCTGTGTCGTATTTGCAGCGCCGGGGCATTGACGCCGACATTATAAGCCGCTGCATACAGGTCGGTATCTTCTACGAGAGCCGGAATTATCACAACTGCGTGTTTGTGGGCAGGGACAAGGCGGGAAAGGCCCGGTTTGCCTGTATGCGCGGAATCGTGGGCGACTTCAAGGCCGACGCGCCGGGAAGCGACAAGCGGTACAACTTCTGTCTGACCGCCACCGGCCCGCCCTGCGGCGTTCTGGCCGTGTTTGAAAGCCCCATAGACGCCCTATCACTGGCGACCATGCGGAAGCTGGCCCGTACTCCGTGGGACAGGTGCAATTACCTGTCGCTGGGTGGCACGTCCCCGCTGGCGCTGCTGCAATTCCTGAAAGACCACCCGGAAATAAAACAGGTGTATTTATGTCTGGATAACGACAAGGCGGGACTGGACGGCATGGCCCGGATAGAGGCCGCCATACAAGAGGCATTTCCGGGCCGCGCTCTCACGGTGGAGCGAAAGCCGCCCCCTGCGGAGCATGGCAAGGACTACAACGAACTGCTGCGGGCAAAGCTGGCCGAAAGACCGGCCCCGGCCCGTGGCCCCAAAGAAAGGAGTTATACACGATGAAACGACCTTTAGCATATATCAGCGCCGCATGGAGCGGCACGGAAACCGAGATCACGGCGGCGGCCCGCGACTACTGCCGGGCTGTGTACGAGGCGGGATTTTCCCCCATCTGTCCCCGGCTGTACCTGCCGCTTTACATTGACGACGCTATCCCCCGCGAACACAAGGACGGTATCGACATGGCCCGCGATATGCTGCGGCGCTCCCATGTTCTTGTTGTCTGCGGCGGCACGGTGGACGAACAGGTGAAAAATGAAATCGCCGTGGCCCAGCGCCTGAACATCACGGCCACCACCTTAGACGGGATTTTGACCGTCAAGGGGCAGGGAGAAACGGGAGGCGCGGCCCATGAGTGAGGAAAAGGCCCTGAAAGTCCTGATTGTGAACCGCAAGGAGGACGACCGGCAGGAATGGCTTGCGCTTCCCACCGACGCCGACAAGGTGCGGGCGCTTTTTGACCGGCTGGGGATTGAGGCCGTTACCCATTCCCAAGACCCCAAAGCGGCCTACTACGTTTCGGCGGTTGAAAACCTGCCGTTCCCGGAGCTGGACGCCGTAATGGGCAAATGGAACACCATTGACGGCCTGAACTGGCTGGCCTCCCGTCTGGAAGCTCTGGAAGAAAAGGAGCTTGCCACCGTTCAGGCGGCTATGGCCGTTGGCAACTACTGGCGCATTTCGGACGTGATTGACTTAACGTACAATACCGAGTTTTACGTCCTTGTGCCAAGCGTCCACACCGAGGCCGATTTGGGCCGCTATTACCTGCACGATTCCGGCATGGTACAAATGCCGGAGGAATGGAAAACCGGGATTGACGCCGCCCGGTTCGGGGCGCACATCATGGAGCAGGAAAAAGGGCGTTTCACCCCGCAAGGCTACCTTGTACCGTCCGGCGACGAGTGGAAACAGGTCTGCGACAAGGTGAATATCCCGGAGGAATACAAGGCCGAATTTGGCAAGCCCACCCCGGACAAAGAAAAACAATCTGTCCGTGGCGCTCTGAAACAGGCCGGACAGCCGGGCAAGGAGGCCGCCAAGCCGAAAGCCAGGCACCACGGCCCGGAGCTATGACCGTTTTTTCTTCCAGCCTGTACGGAAAGGAGGCTGATAAACCATGCAGGAGGATATAAACAACCGCACGGCGTCGCTTGTGATTCAGACGACCAAGCTCACGGCGCGGACGTTCAAGCGGCTGCTGGAAAAGGCGCTGGCTGAAATGAAAGCCCAGCAACGGGCGTCCCAGCAAAAAAAGGCCGCCCCCAAGACCTACAAGGGCAAGCAGAGTGTCAAGCAGCTTGTCGGGCAGGGCGCGGGCGTTTCCAATATTGAGATTACCGACAAGAATATCAAGAGTTTTGAGCGGACGGCCCGCAAGTACGGCGTGGATTTTGCCGTCAAGCGGGATAACAACGCCCAGCCGCCGAAATACCTTGTCTTTTTCAAGGCCAAGGACGCCGACGCGCTGACCGCCGCCTTTACCGAGTATTCACAAAAGCGCGTGAAGCAGCAAGGCAAGCCGTCCATTCTGGCCCAGCTCTCCAAGTTTAAGGAGCTGGTAAAAGGCGCTATCGGCAAGGAGCGGCACCACGACAAGGGGGAACGGGCATTATGAGTGAAAAGCTGAAAAAATACGTCCTGCCTAATCTCCCGTATCTGTTCATCTTCTGGCTGGCCGACAAGCTGGGGCAGGCGTTCCGGCTCTCCACCGGCGCGAACATCGGCAAAAAGCTCATGGACGCGGTGAACGGGCTGGCGCTGCTGGCCCGTGACCCGCTGCCAAGCGTCCACCCCCGCGACCTGTTGGCCGGTATCGCCGGGGCCGCCGTGATCTGGCTGGTAGTGTACTTCAAGAAAAAGAACGCAAAAAAGTGGCGCAAGAATATTGAGTACGGAAGCGCCCGCTGGGGAACTTCGGAGGATATAAAGCCCTTTGTAGACCCCAAGCCGGAAAATAACGTCATTCTGACCGCCACCGAAAGCCTCACCATGAATAGCCGTCCCAAGAATCCGGCCACGGCCCGGAATAAGAATTGCCTGATTGTGGGCGGCTCCGGCAGCGGAAAAACAAGGTTTTGGTTAAAGCCGAACCTGTTACAGCTCCATTCCAGCTATTGCGTCGTAGACCCAAAAGGCAGCGTCTTAATCGAATGTGGCAACGCCCTGAAACGGGCCAAGTACAAAATCCGGGTATTCAATACCATCAATTTCAGCAAGAGCTTCCACTATAACCCGTTCGCGTATATCCATAGCGAAAAGGATATTTTGAAGCTGGTAAACGTCCTGATCGCCAACACCAAGGGCGACCAGAAAGGCGGGGACGCATTTTGGGAGAAAGCGGAAACTTTGCTGTACTGCGCGTTGATTGGCTATATCCACTATGAGGCCCCGGAGGACGAGCAGAACATGAACACCCTTGTGGAGCTTATCAACGCTATGGACGTGCGGGAGGACGACGAGGACTATAAAAATCCCGTCGATCTCATGTTTGACGCGCTGGAAGCTGTGGAACCGCAACACTTCGCCGTGAGGCAATATAAGAAGTATAAGCTGGCGGCGGGCAAGACCGCTAAGAGCATACTTATTAGCTGCGGCGCAAGGCTGGCCCCGTTCGATATTGCAGAGGTTCGGGAGATTATGAGCTACGACGAATTGGGGCTTGATACGCTGGGCGACCAGAAAACGGCGCTGTTCTTCATCATCAGCGACACGGACAGCACTTTCAACTTTCTAATCGCTATGGCCTTTACCCAGCTTTTCAATTTGTTGTGCGAAAAGGCCGACGACGTATACGGCGGGCGGCTGCCGGTACATGTGCGCTGCCTGTGGGACGAGGCGGCCAACACGGGGCAGGTTCCCCAGCTGGAAAAACTGTGTGCGGTCATTCGTTCACGGGAAATCAGCATGTGCCTGTTTTTGCAGGCCCAAAGCCAGCTAAAGGCACTCTATAAGGACAACGCCGAAACCATCATCGGCAACATGGATTCGGTCATTTTCTTAGGAGGCCGGGAAAAAACCACGCTGAAAGACCTTGTGGAAGTGCTGGGCAAGGAAAGCATTGACAGCTACACCACCAGCGACACCAGAGGGACGCAACGGAGCTATGGCACCAACTACCAAAAGCTAGGCCGGGAGCTTATGACAATGGACGAACTGGCGACGATGGACGGCGGCAAGTGTATTTTGCAGCTGCGCGGCGTCCGGCCTTTTCTTTCCAGCAAGTACGACCTGACAAAGCACCCCAACTATAAATACACCGCTGACGCGGACAAAAAGAACGCCTTTGACATTGAGGCGCTTCTAACCTCAAAATTGAAAATCAAACCGGGGGACGTATTCGACGTGTACGAAATCGAGGACGACGAACCGCTCACCCCCAGCCCCGCCGTTTAGCAAGACCCCACAACGGCGGGGCTTTTTTCATGTCCAGACCGGGGCCGCAAGGCTTCGTCTTTTATATATAGAACCTACCAACCATCAATTTTGTGTAGCCGCGAAAACGCGGCAGAAAGTGAGGAAACTCTATGGCATTTTTCGGTGAAGCTATCAACACTCTGTCTATTCTGGTGATCGCGCTGGGCGCTGGCCTTGCGGTTTGGGGCGTTATCAATCTTTTGGAGGGCTACGGCTCCGACAACCCCGGCGCAAAAAGCCAAGGCATGAAACAGCTCATGGCTGGCGGCGGTGTTGTGTTGATCGGCATGAACTTAGTCCCCCTGCTCTCCGGGCTGTTGGGCTAATCGCGGGTAGACGCCTATGCAAACTATCTTCGACCAAATCAATGAGTGGATAAAAGACTTTCTGATTGGCTGCATTACCGGGAATTTAGGCGGCCTGTTCGATGAAGTCAATACAAAGGTCGGAGAGATTGCGGGACAAGTGGGGCAAACGCCGTCGGGCTTCAACGGCGGCGTTTTCTCCATGATTCAGAACATTTCCGAAACCGTGATGATTCCCATAGCCGGAATGATCTTGACCTTTGTATGCTGCTATGAGCTGATTCAAATGATTATTGAAAAGAACAACATGCACGGCGACGTAGACACGTTTATGTTTTTCAAGTGGATTTTCAAGACCACCGTTGCCGTGTACCTCGTCACTCACACCTTTACTATCGTGATGGCCGTCTTTGACGTGTCCCAGCATGTGATACAGCAAAGCGCGGGCGTTATCAGCGGAAACGCCAATATCGACATAGCCGGGGCGCTGGGCGATATGCAAACGACGCTGGAAGCTATGGAAATCCCGGAGCTGTTCGGCCTGACAATGGAAACGCTTATCATCGGCCTGACCATGAAAGCCCTGTCCCTGTGCATTTTCATCATCGTGTACGGGCGTATGCTGGAAATCTACTTAATGACCTCATTAGGCCCTATCCCGATGGCGACAATGGCTAACCGGGAATGGGGGCAGCTGGGCCAGAACTATCTAAAATCCCTGTTTGCGCTGGGCTTCCAAGGCTTCTTAATCATGGTGTGTGTGGGCATTTACGCGGTGCTGGTGCAGACCATTTCCGTAAGCGGCGGCGACATTCACGGGGCGATATGGGGCTGCGCCGGTTACACGCTGCTGCTCTGCTTCGCCCTGTTCAAAACCGGGAGCCTTGCAAAATCCGTATTCAGCGCCCATTAAGGGGCCGTCCGTCATGGGCGGCCTTTTCCTGTGGGCAGAAAGGAGCTGACACATGCCCTATGTACCTGTCCCGAAAGACCTTAGCCGGGTAAAGAACAAAGTTGCCTTAAATCTCACAAAAAGGCAGCTTATCAGTTTTACGCTGGCCGGGGCCGTGGGAATCCCCTTTTATCTTTTCAGCCGGTCGCATATTGGGACGGACGTTGCCGCCCTGTGCATGATCGGCCTCATGCTCCCGTTCTTCGCGGTGGGCATGTATGAAAAGGACGGACAGCCGCTTGAAAAGATCATCTTTCATTTTGTCCGCGCCCGTTTCCTCTGGCCGGGCGTCCGTCCCTACAAAACCAATAACCTGTACGCCGCCTTAGAGCGGCAGGCACAACTTGACAAGGAGGTGCAAGCACTTGAACAAAAAAGCCAAACCGGGCAGCCCGGCAAGGGCGGCGGCAAAAAAGCCCGCCCCGCCGAAAAAGCCCCTCAAAATCGCCGGGCCTGACGCCAAGCTGACCGCTGCGGAAAAGCGGCGCGTCAAGCGGGCAATCCAGAAAGCCCAGCGGGACGGCAAAATCCCACGGGACGCCGTTTCGACCATTCCCTACCGCGAACTGTTCCCCGATGGGCTTATGCAGGTAAACGACAAGCTGTTTACCAAGACGCTGCGCTATTCGGATATTAACTATGAACTGGCCCAGCCGGAGGACAAGGAACAGACCTTTGACGGCCTGTGTGACTTCTACAATGCGCTGGATTCGTCCATGTGGGCGCAAATGTCCTTTGTGAACCTGCGGGCAAACCTGATTGACTTTCAAAAGTCCATCACCATACCGGAGCAGGGGGACGGCTTCGACGACGTGCGCCGGGAGCTGGGGCAGATACTCAAAACCCAGCTTGCCAAGGGCAACAACGGCATGATGAAGCGCAAATACTTCACCTACGGCATGGAGGCCGACAGCCAGCAGGCGGCCCGGCTGCGTATGGAGCGCGTCGAGGCCGACTTGCGGAACCACTTAAAAAACATGGGCGTCCGCTCCGAACCGCTCACCGGCACCGACCGGCTGGAAGTGCTGCACGGTATCTTCCACCCGGACGGCACGGAAAAGCTGCGGTTTAATTGGGACGCCGTGGCAAGTACCGGCCTTACTACAAAGCCCTTTATCGCCCCGTCCTCTTTCGACTTCCGGGGCGGGCGCACGTTCAAGATTGGCGGCATGTGGGGCGCGGCTTCGTTCTTGCAGATCGGTGCGTCCCAGCTGGGCGACCGGGTATTGTCCGACTTCCTCAATCTGGACTGTTCCATCATCATCAATATCCATGTGAAAGCCGTCAATCAGGCCGACGCAATCAAGACCATAAAGCGCAAGCTGACGGATATTGAAAAGACAAAAATCGAGGAACAGAAAAAGGCCGTCCGCTCCGGCTACGACATGGACGTGCTGCCGCCTGACCTTATCACCTACGCGGGGGAGGCGCAAACGCTCCTTACCAGCCTGCAAAGCCGGGACGAACACCTTTTTATGGCGACCGTGCTTGTGCTGAACCTTGCCCCCACCCGTGGGCAGCTGGAAAACGATATTTTCCAAGTGGCGGGCGTGGCCCAAAAACACAACTGCACGTTGAAGCGTCTGGACTGGCAACAGGAGCAGGGCTTAATGAGCAGCTTGCCGCTGGGCCTCAATCAGATTGAAATACAGCGCGGCCTTACCACATCGTCCCTTGCTATTTTTGTGCCGTTCACCACCGAGGAATTGTTTATGAGCGGTGAGGCCCTTTATTACGGTATCAACGCCCTGTCAAGCAACCTGATTATGGCCGATAGAAAACGCCTGAAAAATCCTAACGGGCTTTTCTTAGGAGTGCCGGGGAGCGGCAAGAGTTTCAGCGCCAAGCGGGAAATCGCCAATGCGTTCCTGACGACGACGGACGACGTGATTATTTCAGACCCGGAGGCCGAGTACGCGCCCCTTGTAAACCGGCTGGGCGGGCAGGTGGTACAGCTTTCCCCTGTTTCCAGCCAGTACGTCAATCCGATGGACATTAACCCGGACTACTCCGACGAGGAAAACCCGCTGACCCTGAAAAGCGACTTTATCCTGTCCCTGTGTGAATTGATCGTCGCAAGCAAGGACGGCTTGCAGCCCGTCGAAAAGACCATCATAGACCGCTGCACCCGGCTTGTGTACCGGGACTATCTGCAAGACCCCCGCCCGGAGAAAATGCCGGTGCTGGGCGATTTGTACGACCTGCTGAACGAGCAGGAGGAACCGGAGGCGAAACGGCTTGCGACCGCGCTTGAAATCTATGTCACCGGCTCCCTGAACGTCTTTAATCACCGGACGAATGTTGACCTTGAAAACCGGCTTGTCTGCTATGACATTAAGCAGCTGGGCAAGGGCTTAAAAAAGATTGCCATGCTGATACTGCAAGATCAGGTATGGAACCGTGTTACCGTCAACCGGGCCGCCCACCGGACGACGTGGTTTTACTGCGATGAGTTCCATTTGCTCTTAAAAGACGAGCAGACGGCGGCCTATTCGGTGGAAATCTGGAAGCGTTTTCGTAAGTGGGGCGGCATACCGTCGGCCCTGACGCAAAATGTCAAAGACCTGCTTTCCAGCCGGGAAATCGAGAACATTTTTGAAAACAGCGACTTCATTTACATGCTGTCCCAAGCGGCGGGCGACCGGCAGATTTTGGCCCGGCAGCTGGGCATTTCCCCGACCCAGCTTTCCTATGTGACCCACTCCAACGCCGGGGAGGGCTTGTTATTCTACGGCAACACCATCATTCCCTTTGTCGATCACTTCCCCCAAGATACCGAGCTGTACCGCATTATGACGACCAAGCCGGAGGAACAGGAGGGCAAGGAACATGATTGAGGGGGCCAGCACAGGAAACCGGCATAAGCCCCCGGCCTTTTCTCTTGACGTACAGGAAATCCCCAAAATACAGGCCGTGGCCTTTATCCGGCAGTACCATTATTCCAAAGTCATGCCCCGGCTCAACAAATACTTTGTAGGCTTCTTTGTAGGCGGGCAGCTGTCCGGCGTGGTGGTGCTGGGCTGGGGGACACAACCTTTGCAGACCATACGCAAGCTGTTTCCCCGGCACGATATGAAAACGATGGACTATATCGAGATTGGGAAAATGTGTTTCCTGCCTGACTTCAACAGTACAAAGTATTTCGGGAGCCTTATCATTTCCCAGCTGGTAAAGTGGCTGCGCCGCAATACGGATTTTCTTTACCTTTACACGTTAGCGGACGGAATCATGGGCAAATGCGGCTATGTCTATCAGGCAAGCAATTTTCAGTATGTGGGGAGCTTTACCACCAGTGTTTACAGAGATCGGGCCACCGGGGAAAAGATACACCCCCGGAGCGCCCGGCTGCTTCTGGAAGAAAATGCGGCCTTTGACGGCGTGAAGAAAAGACACTGGCTGACACATGGCTACTGCCGGTACAAGGGAATTGATAAAATCAATGGCCGCATGTTCCGCTACCTGTACCCGCTGACAAAGGAGGGCAGGCGGATTTTAGCGGCCTACCCGGAGTATGCAGGGCTTCCCTACCCCAAAGACAGGGACTTAGCCTTTTCCGTCCGGGTAGACAACAAAAAGTACCAGCCAATCCAACAACCACAATTCAATAAAGAGGTATGCCGGTTCAATGTCCAGAAATATTGACCGGCTTTTTTTCGGTAAAGGAGGTAACAGACTATGGCAGACAAAAGGAAACCCGTGGAGGCCGACACGCCGCTGCGGGATAACGACGACGTGAAAAAGCTGCTTTCCCTGCTCTCCAAGGTGGAGGGCGACCGGGCCAAAGAGTTTTCCCAGCTGATTAAGTACGTTGACACGATGGAAAAACGGTTCGATCAAGTATCTTCGGAGCTGGTGCAGGTGCGGGGGCAGCTGGCCGACATGCAGCAAGGCCCCGTGAAAAAGGCCCTTTCCGCTGCGGTGACAAACATTGAAAGCGGCGTCCAGACAGCGCGGGGACAGCTGGCCGCAATCAAAGACAGTATCAGGGAGGGCGCGGCCCGCGCTGTGGAGCAGGTAAAACACGCCGGGCTTTCGGGCCTGAATAAAGCCCTGTCGTTTATGGGCGTCAAAGACAGCTTAAACAGTCTGCGTGACGGCTTAAACAGCCCCATAGCGGACACCAAGGCCACGATTGCCAAGGTGGAGGCCGTGGGGGAAGAACTGCGGAGTGTGGGCGGCCATATGAAACAGGCGGCCCGCGCCGCCACCGGCAAGGAACGGCAGGACGTGGACGCCGCCAAGGAGGGACGTTTTCAGGCGGGGCTTCTGGCCCCGCTTCGTACTGTCCGGGACATGATGGAGGGTATGGAGAAATCCACCGGGGCCGCCGTGGGGCAGCTGGAAAAGCTGGAACGGGCCGCCGAGAAGAAGCCGTCCGTGCGGGGCAACCTGCAAGCCCTGAAAGAGAAAGAACCGCCGGTTAAGGCTGCGGCGGGCAAGCAGAAAGCCGGGCCGGAGGCCGCGCTATGAGGGAACGGGAACCGGGCCGCTTTTCCGACCGGGGCCGTACCGCTGGCGGCCCGGCTCCCCCGGCCCGAAAGAAAAAGACCGGCTATTATCAGCGGTTTGCCAAAGAGGACGCCGCCACCCCGGAGGCGATTTCTTCTCCCAGCGGGTACGAACCCCGACCCGGACAGGAGGCTACGGAGCGCCCCAGCTTTACGGACAGCCCGGAGGAACCGGGGCGGCTGCGCTTCACCCCCAGCGACGAGCTGAAACAGGGTGCCGGAGATCCGCCCCATGACAACCGGCAGCATGGAAGCGGCCCCGCCCGGCGCTTTGCCGACGATGGGCAGCCACCGGAGAACGCGAAACCGTCCCGGCTGCACTTCACCAAAGAGGAACGGCCCACGGAGCAGGCAGCGCCGGAACCGTCCGGCAGTACAGGCGGCAAGTCTGACAAGACCGACGAGACCCACCCCAAGCAGCAGCGCAAGACGGAACGGGCCGGGGCCAAGGCGGGCCTGGCCGACGAAAAGCTGGAAAAGGCCCGCGATAAGCTTCCCACCAGACGCCGCCCCCGCTTACGGCAGGAGGCAGACCCCACCACCGGCAGGCTGCGCCACCGCCTGCGTTTTGAACAGGAAACAAAGCCAGCCCCCACCCATAGCGGCCCCATTTCCGGCCTTGTGGCTGGCGCTGCGGGGGCGGCGGCCTACTTCGGCAACGAGGACGGGCGGGACAACATCGGCGTGGACGCTGCCCAGACCACCGGGCAGACCGTGGAACAGCTGGCCCGGCAGACGACTTATTTTGTGGAGCGCCACCGGGCCGCGCCTTATGCCAAGGTGCGGAAGCTGGAAAAGCAGGCGGCCAAGGCCAACGTCAACTATCTGTATCAGCGTTCCCTGCAAGACCACCCGGAACTGAAAAGCTCCCCGCTCTCCCGGTTCCAGCAAAAACAGCGTATCAAGCGGCAGTACGCCAAGGCAGCGCGGGAGGCCGGGAGGACAACCCAAAAAGCCGGGACAGCGGCCAAGGAAACGGCGGGGCTTGTGGGGAATATGGCCCGCGCCGTGACCTCTTTCGTGGGGGCGCACAAGGGGGCCGTGGCAATCGGCGTCCTTGTGGTGCTGATTATCTTTTTCTTCGGTTCCTGCACGTCCTCCTGTTCCTCTATGCTGGTGGGCGGCTTCAGCAGCATTTTAGGCACGTCTTACGGTTCTGAAGATACCGACATACGCGGGGCCAATGAGGACTATACCGCGCTGGAAAATCAGCTGCAACGCCGGATTGACAACATCGAGAGCGAATACCCCGGCTATGACGAGTACCGGTATGAGCTGGACGAGATCATACACGGCCCTTATGAGCTGACTTCCTACCTGACGGCCAAGCTGCAAGAGTACACCCGTAACGACGCACGGGCCGAGCTGCAAGCCCTCTTTGACGAGCAGTACACCCTTACCACCGTGGAAACCGTGGAAGTGCGCTACCGGACGGAAACCCACACCGACGCGGACGGCAACGAGTACGAGGAAGAAGTACCCTACAATTACTATATTCTGACCGTTACCTTAAAAAACAAGACCCTGCAAGCCGTGACCGCTTCCCGGCTCACGGACGAGCAGAAAGAAATCTACATGGCGACGCTGGTAAACCACGGCAACAAGCCCTATCTGTGGGACGATGTTTACGCGGGCGGCGGCACCTTAGACCCCGGCGAACATTACGAGATACCGGGGGAGGCGCTTTCTGACCCGGACTTTGCGGCGCTGATCGCGGAGGCCGAAAAATACTTAGGCTATCCCTACGTTTGGGGCGGCAGCTCCCCCGGCACGTCCTTTGACTGTTCGGGCTTCGTCTGCTGGGTATACACCCATTCCGGCGTTTACAACCTGCCCCGGACAACGGCCACCGGCATTTACAACCAATGCGCCATTGTATCGCCCAGTGAGGCAAGGCCGGGGGACTGTATTTTCTTTACCGGCACCTATGCCAGCGCCGGGCCGGTATCGCATATCGGCATTTATGTGGGCAACGGCATGATGATTCACTGTGGCGACCCCATTAAGTACGCCAACATCAACACGAATTACTGGCAGCAACATTTCTATGCGTTTGGGCGTTTGCCCTACTGACCGAAAGGAGGCACACATGGACAGGGGAAAAACCATCGGGCAGCTTTTGGACGAGGCCCGGAAAGCGTCGGGTGCTCCCGCTCTGGCTGGGCATGACATTATGGATTTAATGCGGTTTGACGAGAACACCCGGCACATGCTTGTCTTTGACGTGATAAGCCACGATTCCCCCGTGGGCTTTAAGGGGGAGCGTATGCGCCTGTTCCTCTCTGACGAGGGACACAAGAAAGCCCTTGCGTCCGAGGGGCGCGGGGAAATCAAAATCATCAACCATGCGCGGGTACAGTCCGGCAACCTGCACTACGACCATAAAGACCGGACACTGTAAAGGAGGCAGTACATGAGTGGAAAAATTAACAAGGTGATTGCCGAGATTGACAAGACCAAGGCAAAGATCAGCGAATACAATTCCAAGCTGCGGGAGCTGGAAAAGCAGAAAACCGAGCTGGAAAATACGGAGATCGTGGAGCTGGTGCGGGGCGTCGAGGCGTCGCCCGCCGAGCTTGCGGCATTTATCAAGGCGTTCCGTGAGAAAAGCGGGACGCCTGTTTCATTGAAAGAAAAGGAGGATTCCAGACATGAAGAAACTGACAACGATTAAACGGGCGGCGGCGCTCCTGCTGTGCGCCCTGCTTCTGTGCGTCCCTCTGGTGGGCATGGCCGCCCCTGTCATGGCCGGGGCCGACGCAAGCCCGGCCACCTATTCCGGCCACAACTCCAAAAAATGCACCTGTGAAACCGAGTGCGCCGAGGGCAATACAAACCGGAAATGCCCGGTATGCAGCTGTGACCGCTCCAAGTGTGAGGGGAAAAAGCCTGCGCCGGTCTGCTCCTGTGAGGTGAAATGCACGGAGGCAAACGAGGCTTGCCCCATCTGCAAAACTGATATTTCCGGCTGCACCGGCAAAGAGCCGGAACCCGCGCCGGTCTGCTCCTGTGAGGTGAAATGCACGGAGGCAAACGAGGCTTGCCCCATCTGCAAAGCTGATATTTCCGGCTGCACCGGCAAGGAGCCGGAGCCTGCGCCGGTCTGCTCCTGCGCGGTGAAATGCACGGAGGCAAACAAGGCTTGTCCCGTCTGCAAAGCCGATATTTCCGGCTGCACCGGCAAGGAGCCGGAGCCTGCGCCGGTCTGTTCCTGTACCGTGAAATGTGAGGCGGGCGCGGTAAAAGCCGACTGCCCGGTCTGTAAGCTGGACTTGACCGGCTGCGCGGGCAAGGCTGCGGAGCCAACCCCGGCCCCCACGCCGTCCTATGGCATTTCCATTCTTGCCCCGTCCGGCTGGTACACCAAGGCGGCCAATGTGGAAATCCGTATCACCGACGACAACGGCACCGGCTGGAAATCAGTGGAGGCCAAAATTGAGCGCGGCGGCAGCTGGATTGACCTGACCGACGACCTGACCGACCGGAACCGGGCCAATGTGGAGATCACCGAGAATTGCACCGTATACGTCACCGTCACCGATAAGGACGGCAAGGCCCACACCAAGAGCCGGTATGTGGAGTGCTTCGACCGGGCGGCCCCCACCATCAAGGCGGGGATTGACGGAAAGCTGCTGCGCGTGGAGGCAAACGACGACCTTTCCGGCGTGGACGCGGTTTACATCGACGGCGACCGTTACGACGATCTGGCAAACGGGACGCTGGACGTGCGGCTGAAAGACCTGTCCGACGACTACAAGCAGCTTTCCGTGCAGGCCGTGGACTATGCCGGCAACAAGTCAAAGACGGTACAGCTGAACAACCCCAACTATGAGGAATCAGGCAGCAAAAAGGACACGGACAGCAAAAAAGATACGTCGTCCAGCTGCCCGAACACGTCTGCCCCGACAACGCCGCCGACCACTCCCACGACGCCTCCGGCGTCCACCACAACGCCGACTACTTCCACCCCGGCCCCCGGCACCAACAAGCCCACCACCGGAACGGCGGGCGGCAAGTCCTCTGACACGACCGGAAAAGCGGAGGCTGCGGGTAATTCTTCTTCCCAGCCGGTAGAATCAAAACCCCTGACCTCGGACGGACAGGCGACCGTTATTGACGACGTAACCGACGAGGACGGCAAAGAATTTTATACCATCGTCACCCCCGCCGAAAACACCTTTTACCTTGTGATTGACAAGCAGCGGGACAGCGACAACGTGTATTTCCTGAACGCCGTCACGGAAAGCGACCTGCTGGCGCTGGCCGAAAAGGACGACGGGACAGGCAGCGCCCCGGCCACTGACGAACCCCTGCCGCAAAAATGCACCTGTGCCGGACGGTGTGAGGCTGGCGCTGTTGACACGAAATGTCCGGTCTGCAAGCTGGATTTGACCGGCTGTATGGGCGAAAAATCGGAGGCCCCGGCCACCGACGCCAAACAGGAGCAGACGGCACCGGAAAAAAGCAACACCGGCATAATTGTTATTGTGCTGCTGGTAGTGCTGGGCGCTGGCGGCGCTGGCTATTACTTCAAGGTGGTAAAGCCCAAACGGGATTTAGACGACGCGGACGACTTCGACGAGATTCAGTTTGAGGACGCCGACGATGGAGAGGCCGACGAGCTGCCGGAGCCGGAGGGCGCGGAGGATTTGGACGGTGGCCGTCTGCCGGACGACGCCCAAGCTGACCGTGAGGAAACGGAGGACGACGAATGACCTATTTCACGGATTCGCCCTTTGAAAGAATGATGGTACAGCGGCCCCGGCATAGTCCGGGGCCGTCGCCCAATAAGAGGCCGCCCGGCAAGTGCCGGGGCTGCGGCTACAACACCGGCAAGCCCTGTGTGGGCGTCTGCCTGAAAAAAATCATGGAGGAACAGGAGGTAAAACGGAATGAGCCTTAAACTTGTCATAGCAGAAAAGCCCAGCGTGGCGCAAGCAATCGCGCATGTGCTGGGAGCGACGGCCCGGAAAGACGGGTACACCGAGGGAGGCGGTTATCTGGTGTCGTGGTGTGTGGGCCACCTTGTCGGGCTGGCCCCCGCCGACGCCTACGACCCCAAATATTCCAAGTGGGCCTATGGGGATTTGCCCATTGTGCCGGAACATTGGCAGTATGCCGCCGACCCGGACAAGAAAAAGCAGCTGGCCGTCCTGCGGGAGCTTATGCACCGGGAGGACGTGGACGCCGTGGTGTGCGCCACCGACGCCGGGCGGGAGGGACAGTTCATTTTCCAGCTGGTGTATGACTTCTGCGGCTGCGGCAAGCCCACCCTGCGGCTGTGGATTTCCAGCATGGAAGAAAGCGCAATCCGGAACGGCTTCGACAGCCTGAAAGACGGGGCCGGGTACGATAGCCTGTACCGCTCCGCGCTGTGCCGCTCACAAGCGGACTGGCTGATCGGCATTAACGCCACCCGGCTTTTCTCTGTGCTGTATGGCGCGACCCTGAACGTGGGCCGCGTCCAGTCCCCGACGCTGGCCCTGCTGGTGAACCGGGAAAACGAGATTGCAGCGTTCAAAAAGACTAAGTTTTACACGGTGCAGCTGACGGCTGGGGAGTTGACCGCCGAGGGCGACCGGCTGCCCGGCAAAAAGGCCGCCGAGGAAGTCCGGGCGGCCTGTGGCGGTAAAACGGCCACGGTGCAGACCGTGGAGAAAAGGGAGCGGGCCGAGCTGCCGCCCAAGCTGTACGACCTTACGAGCTTGCAGCGGGACGCCAACCGGCTTTATGGCTTCACGGCGCAACAGACGCTTGACTACACCCAAGCCCTGTATGAAAAAAAGCTGGTGACATACCCCCGCACCGATTCCCGGTATTTGACCGGGGACATGGCGGCGGGGCTTCCGGCGCTGGTGGAGGCCGTGGCCGTGGCGCTGCCGTTCATGGCAGATTTGGAAACGACGGTAAACGCCGGGCGCGTGGTGGACAGTTCCAAGGTATCAGACCATCACGCCATTATCCCCACCCTGTCCATGCCGGGGGCCGACCTTGCGGCGCTCCCTGCCGGTGAAAGAAATATCCTGCACCTTGTCGCCGTGCGGCTGATCTGCGCCGTGGGGGAAAAGTACATCACCGCTGAAACCACGGCGGCCATCTCCTGCGGCGGGCAGACGTTCACGACCAAGGGCCGGACAGTGACGGCTTACGGCTGGAAAACGGTTGACGCCGCTTTCCGGGCCACCCTGAAAGAAAAGGCCGACGACAAGGAACCTGCCCCGCTGCCGGAGCTGGCCGAGGGGCAGGCGCTTCCCCGTGTCAATGCCACCGTGCGGGAGGGAACGACGGCACCGCCCCGGCACTATACCGAGGACACGTTACTTTCCAGCATGGAAATGGCGGGTGCGGAGGACATGCCCGATGACGCCGAGCGCAAAGGGTTAGGCACCCCGGCGACACGGGCCGGTATCATTGAAAAGCTGGTGCATACCGGCTTTGTGGAGCGCAAGCAGAAAAACATGCTGCCCACCCCCAAGGGCGCGGCGCTAATTGGCGTCCTGCCGGAGCTTGTCAAGTCCCCGGCCCTGACCGCCGAGTGGGAACACAAGCTAAAGCAGGTGGAGCGCGGGGAGCTTCCCGCTGCCGACTTCATGGCCGGAATTGCGGGCCTTGCTTCCCAGTTGGTACAGGACTACGGCCAGTTACCGGAGGGGGCTGACCTGTCTTTGTTCCAGCCAGTGAGAAAAGCTGTGGGAACCTGCCCCCGCTGCGGCGGGCGTGTCTTTGAGGGCAAAAAGGGCTTTACCTGTGAAAACCGGGATTGCGGATTTGCCCTCTGGAAAGAAAACCGCTTTTTTGCCGCCAAGAAAAAAGAGCTGACGGCGGGGATTGCCGCCGCCCTGCTGAAAGAGGGCCACGCTAATCTGCACGGCTGCCATTCCGAGAAAACCGGAAAGACCTATGACGCCATTGTGATTCTGGATGACACGGGCGGGAAATTCGTAGGCTTCAAGCTGGAATTTCCCTCTGGAAAGTGAGGCCGCCTATGGAGCTTTCACGAATTGAGCAGGAAACCATCGTCCTTTTTAACGAGGCCGAGGCCACCGCAAGCGTTTATACCCACAACAAAAAACTGCGGGAGAAATTGGAGCGTATGGCCCTGAAATATCCCGATAAAGTGGCCTTAGAACGACCGGAGCAGGCCGGGGCCGTTTCCTACCTTGTGCCGAAAAGCTGCGTTTCCATTCGGGAGCCATACAGCGACGAGCGACGGGCCGCCGACCGGGAACGTGCCTTAAACGCCAATGTAAGGCCCCCCGCAAGGGACAAATGCCCCAAAACAGAATAACAGCCAGCCCCCGCATAGGAATTTACCGGGCCTATGCGGGGGCCTGTTTTTTTCGGGCCTTTTGCCCCTGTCCTGCGGACAGATAGGGGCTTTCAAAGTCCGATAGAATAGGGCTTTGCGGGCGTGAAATTATGGGGGCCTGTATCTTTTATCCCGCACCCCTAAAAACGGCGTCCCATCTGTCCGCAACACCACCCCGCACGGGAACCGGCCCACCCGTGAGGGGCTTTTTTATGGGCCGGGGAAAGGAGCTTTTAAGTGGCATATCAGAAACAAGCGTCAGACGACCGCCTAAAGGAAATCACCGACCAGCTGGAAAAGGGACTGCAAGACCTGTTTTCCAGTGAAAAATACGCCGACTATCTAAAAACCATGTCAAAGTTTTACAGCTATTCGGCAAGCAATACCCTCTTGATTTACATGCAGCGCCCTGACGCCTCCTATGTGGCGGGCTATAACGATTGGAAAAACAATTATCACCGTCATGTCAAGCGTGACGAACACGGTATGAAAATTCTGGCCCCCTGCCCCTATAAGCAACGTGTGGAGCGGGAAAAGACCGGGCCGGACGGAAAGCCCGTGACCGAGATTGAGGAAATACAGCGGGCAGCCTTTAAGCCTGTGACTGTTTTCGACATTTCCCAAACCGAGGGCGAACCGCTGCCCACGTTGGGCGTGAATGAGCTGACCGGCGACGTGGAACACTACCCGGATTTTTTCGAGGCGCTAAAGCAGGTGGCCCCGTTTCCTGTGGGCTTTGAGGCAATTACCAGCGGCGCAAAGGGATATTGCAACTATGCGGAACAGCGGATAGCCATTAACGAGGGCATGGCCGAGGTGCAGAACGTCAAAACGGCAATCCATGAGATCACTCACGCCACCCTGCACAACTACTACGCCGAGAAAGAAAAGGGAATCCCCCCGGAGCAGCGCAAAGACCAGCGCACCCGTGAGGTGGAGGCCGAAAGTGTGGCTTATACCGTCTGCCAGCATTACGGCATAGATACGGCTGATTACTCATTCGGCTATATCGCCGGGTGGAGCAGCGACAAGCAGACCAAGGAACTAAAGGCGTCGCTGGGAACCATTCGCAACACGGCGGCAGCCCTCATTACTTCCATTGATGAAAAATTCCAAGAGATCGCCAAGGACAGGGAGCAGGCCGCGCCGGTGGTGGAGGCCCCGGAGCCGACAACACCGGGACAGACCGAACCGGACAGCTTCACCATCTACCAGTTGAAAGACGGCGACGATTTGCATTACCACCGTTTTGAACCACTGGAACGGCTGCAAGCGGCGGGCCTTTCCGTCGAGGCGGGCAATTACGACCGGATTTACACCGCGCCGCTTTCCGGGGGCGACACGCTGGAGGGGATTTATACCCGGTTCAACATCGACCACCCGGAGGACTTCACCGGCCATTCCCTTTCTGTGTCCGATGTGGTGGTACTTCATCAGGGCGGCAGCGACCGGGCCTATTATGTGGACAGCTTCGGCTTTTCCGAGGTGCCGCAATTTTTGGAACAGCAACGGGCCGGACTGACCGCCGAGGCACCGGAGCCGCAAGCCCCGGAAAATCCGTTGGCCGCTGCTGAAATGGGCAGCGAACAGAATTATAACATGATTGACGGGCAGGTGAACAATCTGCCCCCGGAGCTTGACCCGGCCATTCAGCCCGTCGTCACAATCCTGTGGAGCGAAAGCGACAAGCTGCACGACGGCCAGCAAATGCCGCTTGCCGAGGCCGACCGCCTGTTTGGGGAGCTGGACGCCGCGCATGGGCCGGGCTATGACAAAACTTCCTTTTCGATTGCCTATACCCTGCAAGGGGAGCTTTCCACCTACGAGGGGCGGCAGGACTTCGGGGACGGCGACGGCGGCCTGACCCAGCATATCAGGGCATATCACGAGTATTACGCCCATGATGAAAGCTGGAAAAACCACGTCCTGCATACAGACGGCCCGGAGGCATGGGAAAAGGACGTGGCCGAACGTGAAATGATTTTGACCGTATTTGTCCCCTATATGCAGCTGCATTGTAACCTTGCGGACATGGAGAAAAAGGCCGATGAAGTGCTGGCGCTTCTTGCCGACACCCCGGAGCCGGACGGCGTAGACCGCACCAATTCGGCCTACTATACGGCGCTGAAAGCCTATGTTGCCGAGTGCCGCCACGAACTGAACACGGCTACCGGAGAATACCACCTGCCGGACTGTCCGAAAAAAGAGGACTTCACCGACCCGGAGCTGGCAGCCTATCAGGAGCAGGTACGGGAGGAAGTGAAGCAGGAAGCCGCTGACGCCGGTATGACTGTGGAGGAATACGCCGCTAATGGCTATGAACCGCTTTCTTCTTCCCAGCCGGTAAAGGAGCCGGACGGCCCCATTGACGGGACGACCGGGGAGCAGCTTTCTTTTTCTAATCTGACGGAGGCGGCCAAGAACCCGGAACCGCCCAAGGAGCCAACGGCCACACCCACCTATTACGCAATCAATGAATCGGCGGCCCGTCACGCTAAGGAAGCAATCAGCTTTTCCGATTACAGGCAGGGCAGCGCAACCGCTGAATACCGGCATATGGTGGACGAGGCCGTGAAGATTGCGGAACGGCAAAAGAGCCGTGTTGACCCTATGCACCATGAGAAAATCGACCGGCTGCTTGATACCTATTGCCGGAAGCTGGCGGCCAACATGAACCACCACAACGAGATTTTAGGCCGTGTTCCCTCCGTGATGATTGCCGGGCCGTCCAATTTCCCGGTGCGGAAAAAGGAGAAGCAAAACGCCGCGATGGACAGCAACATGCGGGAATGGCAGGACATTCAAGGCTTGCTTGACAAAATCAGGAGTACCGGCAGGGGCGGTATCAGCGCCGATGACCCGGACGCCGTTTCCAAGCTGCAAGAAAAGCTGGACAGTCTGGAACAGTCACAAGAAACCATGAAAGCCGTCAACGCCTATTACCGCAAACATAAGACGCTGGACGGCTGCCCTTATTTGTCCCCGCAAACTCTTGAAAAGCTAAAGGCTGATATGGCCCAAGGCTGGCATTTGGAGGGGAAACCTTTTGCGTCATGGGCGCTTTCCAGTAACAACGCGGAGATTCACCGGGTAAAAGACCGCATTGAGAGTTTGACCCGCAAAACGGACACCCCTTTTACCGGCTGGGAGTTTGACGGCGGCAAGGTGGAGATCAACAAGGAGGAAAACCGGCTGCAAATTTTCTTTGACGACAAGCCGGACGCCGACACCCGCGCCGAGCTGAAAAGTCAAGGCTTCCGATGGGCGCCCAGCACGGAGGCGTGGCAAAGGCAGCTGACCGATAATGCGTTTCGTGCTGCCGACTATCTGGACTGTATCAAGCCGGTTACAGGAGAAAAGCCCACGGAGCTGCAACGCAAGGCGCGGAGGGAAAAGCCCTCTATCCACGAAAAGCTGGAAGCGGCCAAGAGCGCCCCGGAACAGCCGCACAAGAAAAAGGCCCCCTCTAAGGACGGGCCGGAAAGGAGCTGACACATGAATAAATTTGAAAACGTGGACGTACTGGCAACACTAAGCGCCATTATGAAGCAGAACACCGCCCACTATCAAAACGATTTTGAAATTGACGAGAAAATCATTCGGGCCGCTGTGGATAGCGCGGATAAAAATTTACTTTGGTTTTCCCGCCCCTCCGGGACATTCTGCGGTACGGAGCGTAACGTATTTTTGAAAGATACCCACGAACACAATACATGGTGCTTTTATGGGGAGCAGACCCGTGACAAGCTGCTGGCTTATGCCGTGGAGCTGTCCGGCGTGGAGCAGGGCAAGGTAATGGGAACCCTGTATGAACTGGACTACCCGGCCCACTGGCAGCATGTGCGGAAAACGGCCATGACGCCGGAAACGGCCCATGTCACCCTAAAGGACGGGAACAGCTTTGATATTCCCTATTCCTCCATACGGGGGCTTGATTATAGCCAGATTGATTCCATTAAGCCATGCCCTGCAAACGGGCAGCATTTTCAAATTCTACTGAATCATGAACGCTTGCAGCGCCGTGATTTATCCCCCGGCGATTTAGGCCAGCATATCCGAAAACTGCACACCGCCCTGATCTATGACGAGGCCGCCCGGCTGACTGCCGAAATTGCCAAGAGGCCCACGCCGGACAGTCTGGACAAGGCATTTTTTACCGCTGAACTGTCTACACACTTCACCCAGCTTGCAAGCAGCAAAGACACCGACCAGTTGCTTGCCGCCCTGCCCTACCGGAGCAGGGGCAGGCAGCTTTCCAAGCGGCCCGACCGGAGCGGCGTTTATCTTTTCGTCCATAAGGACGAGCGCCGCGACCGGCCCGCCAAACGGCCACCGGCTCAAAAGGCGTCGATTATAACCAAGTTGGAGGCACCGGCCCCCCAGCGGGAGGCCAAGGCCGCAAAGCAAAAAGGAAAAGGAGAAATAGCGATATGATGAATTTTACCGTTGAGGAAACAAATCTGATTGACATTTACAAGGCCGACACACGGGCCGGAGTTTTGGAAAACCTGCGGATTGCCCGCCCTGGCTATGAGGGCGACCCGGAATTGCTGACCGTGTTAGACAGTACGGCCCGGAAGCTGGGCGCTATGGCCGACGCTGATTTTCTGGCGACCGCCTTTGTACCGGCCTATCCCGTGGGCTACTCCGAGGACGAAACGGAGGGCTTCGCCTATGGCAAATAGAGAAAGAACTATCCAGCTGCATTTCATGGCAACACCAAGGGAACGGCAGTTGATTGCTGAAAAAATGGCCCTGCTGGGGACGCGCAACATGGGCGCGTATCTCCGCAAGATGGCCGTGGACGGCTATATCGTCAAACTGGATTTAGGGAGCGTCCGGGAGCTTGTGGCTCTGCTGCGGAGCGCCACGAACAACTTAAACCAGATTGCGAAACGGGCCAACGAAACCCGGAGTATTTACGCCGCCGATGTGGAGGACATGCGGGAGCGGTACGCCGAGCTGTGGGAGGCGGCCAACCAGATACTGCTGGAACTGGCACAAATCAGCTAAACCCAATACCGGGGCGGCGGGCGTTCTGCCCCACCGCCCCAGTATTTTTTCGTGAAAGGAGGGCTTGACGCATGGCCGCCACCCGTTTCATTTCCATGCACACCGGCAAGGGCAAGACCCCCGCTGTTTCTCTGACGGAACGCATTGACTATATTCTGAATCCAGCCAAGACGGACGGGGGAAAATGGGTAAGCTCCTACGAGTGCGACCCGTCCACCGCCGCCGCTGAAATGCTCCTGACCCGGCAACTGTATCTAAATGCCGGAGGCCCAAGACAAGGGAACGACCGGGACGTGCTGGCGTACCATATCCGGCAGGCGTTCAAGCCCGGTGAGATCACCCCGGAGGACGCCAACCGGATAGGCCGAGAACTGGCCGAACGCTTCACCAAGGGCCGGTATCAGTTTGTTGTTGCGACCCATGTTGATAAGGGCCATATCCATAACCACATCGTTTTTTCGTCCGTGGCCGTAGACGGTTCCCGCAAATTTAAGGACTTCTTTTTGTCGGCGCGGGCTGTGCGGAAAATCAGTGACCGGCTGTGTCTGGAAAACGGCCTGTCGGTGATTGAGAATCCTAAGCGCGGCAAGAAAGATTATGGCAAATGGCTGGGGGACAAAAAGCCCCTGTCCGCACAAGAGAAAGTCCGGGCAGCTATCGACGCCGCCCTTGCACAAAAGCCCGCCGACTTTGCCGCGTTCCTACGGCTCATGGAGGCGTCCGGCTTCAAGGTGCAGCGCCGGGGCAAAGCTCTTTCTTTCCTTGCGCCGGGACAAAATAAGGCCACCCGTTGCCGTGAAAATACGCTGGGGGCCGACTACACCCCGGAGGCCATTCAGGAGCGTATCGAGGGCAAGCGTGTTGTTTCCCATTCCAGCCGGTCAAAAGCCCCGATGAAACAGCCCCACAAGGTCAATCTGCTAATCGACATTCAGGCAAAATTGCAGGCTGGCAAAGGGGCCGGTTATGAACGCTGGGCCAAGATTTTCAATCTAAAGCAGATGGCCCAAACCATGAATTTCTTAGAGGAAAACGGACTGCTGGAATATGACGCGCTGGCCGGGAAAGCAGCGGCGGCCACGGCCCGGTTTAACGAACTGTCCGGCACCATCAAACGGGCCGAGGGCCGCATGGCCGAGATCAGCGCCCTGCAAAAGCAGATTGTGAACTATTCCAAGACCCGCGACGTTTACGCGGCCTATCGCAAGTCCGGGTACAGCAAGAAATTTCTGGCCCAGCATGAAACGGAAATCATGCTGCACAAGGCGGCCAAGGCAGCATTTGACGCGCTCCATCTGCAAAAGCTCCCCGCCATGAAAACGCTGCAAGCGGAGTATGCGGAATTGCTGGCCGGGAAGAAAAAAGCCTATGCGGAGTATGCCGCCGCCAAGAAAGAAATGCAAGAGGTTTTGACTGCCAAGGCCAACGTCGATAGACTGTTAGGCGCTCCCCCGGAGCAGCCGGAAAAAGAGAAAGAGCAGGCCCAGCGATAACGTCGGGCCTGCTTCCGTATTCAGCGCCCGCAAGGGCGCGTAGCCGCTCCACCTGTGGAGCGTTCGCAAGGCAGCAAAGCGAACCTTGCCGGGGGATTGGGGGACGCCCCCAACAAGCAGGTTTTTCAGGTTTTCGCGGAGGCGAAAAATTGAAAAATCGTTTCGTGTGTACCACGAAACACTGCTTGCCGCTATTGTTTTAGCGGAAAATCCCTTATTCTCAGCGGGTACGTTTCTATGAGAAGTGGGGCCTCACCTCTGCGAACTATAATAAGATGATTTTTGTTTCCTGTAAAAACTTCAATATGGTTGGTGATAACCATTTGTCTTTATGGTAAGCAAGTTGCGTACAGACTGGTAATTGAGGCCCACTCCAAGATATTTCAATTAGCCGTCCCTGCGCAATCTCATTTGCAACGGAAATACGCGGCATTATGGTGATTCCCAATCCACTTGCTACAAGTTGCTTAATTGCTTCAATATTATTTATCTCAATTAAAGAGTGCGGGTGGACTTGCGCTTGCTTGATTAGATTATCTATCATTGAACGGAAAGTACAATTTTTCTGTGTTAAAATTAAAACTTGGTTATCAAAATCTTCAATAGTAATGTTATCCTTTGCGCTAAAGGAATGTTTAGGCGAGGCCACCGCAACAATCTGCTCTGAAAGTAATGTTTCTATCATTAAATCGGCAAAAGATACTTTACGAGTTAAGAAAAAAGCTACATCTACACTATTATTTTGAAGTTGCTCATGTATTTCATCTACAGAACCAAATTTAAGGCTCATGTCTACATCTGGATAAAGACTAAGAAAATGTTTAAAAACATCAGGTAATCGAGCTACGCTAAAAGATTCATTTGCACCTATGGTAATTTTTCCGCTTATGGAACCATTAGACGATAAATCGGCAATAGCTTCCGAAGAATATTTTAGTATATTCTCACTGTGATAAAGCAATCGTTCACCTTGAGATGTTAGTTTAATCCTATGTCCAAGTCTTTCAAATAATTTGGTATTCAATTCGTTTTCCAATAATTGAATATGGGTAGTAACTGTAGGTTGGGCATAGCCTAACATTTTTGAAGCAATGCTGAAACTCCCCGTTTTAGCTACTACAGAAAACGTATTTAACAGTTTTATTTCCATGGTTTTACTCCCCCATTATTGTGCATTATGTGAGTAAGAGAATAGCAGGAAGCTAATCCCCGCTCTGTTATCACAATTTATAATTAATTTTATTATAACTATCAATTTTACAAATATCAAGAGGCATGTTAAAATAAAGAAAATTGAAAGGGGGATTACAAAATGTTTAAAGGCGTGGCTTTTGACGCATATGGTACTCTTTATGATGTCTTTTCTGTGGCTCAACAATGTGAAAATGAATATCCGGGAAAGGGTGATAAAATTAGTAAGATTTGGAGAGAAAAGCAATTAGAATATTCGTGGTTGCAAACCTTGATGGGACATTATAAAAATTTTTGGAATGTTACCGAGGACGCCTTACGCTATTCTTTGGAATCTTTGGGGCTTTTATATGACGAAAACAAAATCAATGAAATAATGAGTTCTTATTTCACTCTTAACGTTTATCCAGAAGTAATTGAAGCTTTACAGAAGTTTCGCCCACGAAAATTGGCTATTTTAACAAATGGAAATGCTGATATGCTTGATAAACTAATTGCAGGTACAGAACTTAATAAATATCTTGATGAATTTCTTAGTGCCGACATGGTACAACTCTTTAAGCCAAAACCAGAAGTTTATCAATTAGCTGTAGATGCTTTTGGAATCTGTAAAAGTGAAATCCTTTTTGTTTCTTCAAATGCGTGGGATATTGCAGGTGCAAAGTCTTTCGGCTTTACCGTAGGCTGGATTAACCGTTTGAATAAGCCATCTGAACAGTTAGGCGTTCAAGCGGATTATATTGTTTCAAATCTATTAGAACTTGCACAAAAGATTATATAGAAATAACAAACCTGCCGCACGACGGCAAAAGAAAAAAAGCCGTCGTGTAGCAGCTTGTTTCCTTGCCTTTATTTTTCGGCGGCTTTGAGAAAATAAGGCCGTCTTTTTTGCGGCCACAGGAGGGCCGCCATGAGCAATTATCCCTTTCGCCCACCCCCTTGCAAAGAGGGGGAGAAGCTACAACAAAATAGCGGAAACGTCCAAAGAGGCGCAAGTGAAAAAACAATCACTTGCGCCTCTTTTTCATACGACAAAACAAGAACTATTTCGTTGTCCTTCGCCAGCGATTGCAGACAAACGCTGGGAATATTTGCCGAGTTGCCGCACCCCTGTCTTCAACAAGGCACAAGCACATAAAAATTTAAAAAAATCCGATACAAGAGAGTTGGGCGGCCTCTTTTTTCAGCCGGTCAGGTTCAGACCATGTTGTCCCGGATTTCGGCTCCAGTGCCGCTCCCCGCCGCCTCTGTTTCGATTTGCACCAATTCACCCCAAAAATCGAAACGGAGGAAAACACTATGTTAATCAATCTTCGAGAATTTTATCCCTTTTATACCTGCGACGCTTTCATCGACGTACCGGACGAGATCGGCGCTGTCCTGCTGGAAAGCAAGCGGGAGGAAAGCAACTACCTGCGTCGTATGTACCGCCATAAGGCCCACTATTCCCTTGACCGGGGCGACGGCATAGAAAACAGCCTTTTGTTCGTTGCCATGACGCCGGACGAACTATACGAACGCAAGGTGACAATCGAACAGCTCTATGCTGCCATTGATACCTTGCCCGACAAACAGGCAAAGCGGATTTACGCACATTTCTTTTTAGGCATGACTAAAACCGCGATTGCCAAGGCCGAGGGTGTCAACGAAAGTGCAATCAGAAAGTCTCTTGACCGGGCCTTGCGGGACATAGAAATTTTTTTGAAAAAAATGCTCTAATCGAGGGCGATTAGCCCCCGAAAATGTCATGGCTATTAAGAGGGGCAGTCATTCCCCCGTCCCTCACTGGAACATTGAAAACTGAATAGGAAAACCCGGATACATACCTGCGCGGGCAGGGTACAAGGAGCCGGGCGGCGGGTACGCCACAATCTTTTTCCAGCCGATAAGGAGGCGGCTATTTAGGCGGAAAAAGGGAGCGAACACTACCAGCGCCGCAAATGGGGCAAGAGCGACCCTATGGCAACGATCTGTATGTAATGATACTTCCGTCTGGCTAACGTAAAGTAAAGGGACGGCGCACCCATCAGCATGGGCCGTGGTGAAATTCCAATGAGGACAAGCAGCCCGCTTGTCCGTCCGGGCAATCCATGAAATAGAAATGAATCGAAACGAAACCTTGCAGGAAAGCCGCGCCTTTTAACGCCGCTGCCCGTTTGGGCTATGCGGACACGTTCACAAGGCGCGGCTTTTACCTGCCTATTTTATAGAAAGGAGGCGCGGTAAATGGCTGTGAAAAAGCAAACCAAACCGCCCGTTGAGATTTTTCCACTTCTAAAAACAGTGGAGCAAATGAGCAAGATTAGCGGCATTGGAGAAAATAAGCTGCGGGAGCTGATCGAGGACGGAGAAATCGAGTATATCCAGAATGGCAACCGGCGTTTGCTGACCGAGACCGCTATCTGGGATTGGTACAACCGAAACAAGGTTCCTGCCCGCGCTTGTGCGGAGGCGTAGCCTATGGCTGTATCACAAAGACAGGTTAAGAACAAGCGGGATTCTGACGGTATATTGACCGGTAAGCCTGGCGTGGTCTATGATGTGAATATCAAGTACACCACCCCGGAGGGCGTAAAGCTCACCTATGCAAAAAAGGGCTTTTCCACCAAAAAGGAAGCCTTGCAGCATGAGGCTGAAATGAAAACCAAGCTGCAAACGCCCACCTTTGCCGCCACTGTCAAAGCCCAGCGCAAGCAGACAGTCAAGGACTATCTGGACGAGTGGGTGGAAAGCTATGCGCGTGTCAACTTGCGGCCCAGCACCTACGACGGTTACAAGCGCACGATAAAAAGTTACATCGTGCCATATATCGGGCATGTGCCGCTGAATCAGCTTGCCCCGTCGATGGTAGACAAAATGTTTCAGCAGATTATCGACAAAGGGCTAAAGCCCAGCACGGCGGCAGGCGCAAAACGTGTTTTAAGTGTTGCGCTGGGACACGCCCGCAAATATCGGTACATCGAAACCAACGCCGCCCGCGATACTTTAACCAAGTTTGGGAAGTCTGACAAGACCCCCGACCCATACACGCCGGAGCAGGTACGCGCTCTTATGGAGCGTGTGGCCGGGACTGAATGGGAAATGCCTGTCGTACTGGGCGGCCTCTATGGTATGCGGCGCTCCGAAGTGTTGGGGCTGCGTTGGCAGAATGTTGATTTGAAAAGCGGCACCTTTGATGTGGTGGAGCAACTACCTTTCCATGTGCCGCCGAAAACAACGATTATTGAGGAAATGGCCCCGCCAAAGTCAAACGGGCGGCGGCTCCCCATTACGGACGTTGCACGGCCCTACTTTGAAAAACAGCTGGCGCTTGTGACAGAGCAAAAGGCCGCCGCTGAAAAAGCCGGAATACCATACTACGATAATAACCTTGTTGTGGCAAAGCCAAACGGCGCACCGCAAGCCGCAAACTGGATTTCCTCCGGCTTTGGCAAATTGCTGGCCGAGCTGGATATGCCGCACATACGCTACCACGATTTACGACATAGCGCGGCCACGAATATGCACCAACTCACCGGCGACTTTTACACCGTGGGCGAAGTGCTGGGCCACACCCTCGCCGGTATCGGCGCGTCGCTGGGCATGTCAATGAACTTTGAGGCAGTTACGGCCCGATACGTCGATGTGCGTCTGGAACGCAAACAGGAAGTGCTTGACGCCTACCATGCCGCGATCCACCCCAAGCCAAAGCAGCCTGAACAGGCCACGCCGGGCAAGCCAAAACGCAAGCAGCCTACCAAACAAAAAAGCAGCGGTTTAGAGCTGTAAACGGCATAAGCCTTTACTTCTCCCCGCTGCTTTTTATAGGGCCTCGTGGAATGTGGGCACCATTTAGGGCACCATTTCACTGATTATCAATGAAAATTCCGCTTGAATTGAGAGGCCGGAAACGCCAAATTCCCAGTATTTAAGCCACTTTCCGGCATTTCAGCGATTGTATATAACACGTTTGGAATGACACGAAAATTTACTATTTTTTATAATATCTCTGTCATCTTCACTTCCCTCCTTAATATTTCCATTAATATCTTTCCAGTTTCCGTTTCTCTCGTCCCTTCGAACATCCACCATAGCCTTATCAGGAAAATAGTATCCAATATTTTGTGACTTGTTTCTATTTCCTTCTAACAGCGCCCATGTCATTTCCATGACTGCTTCCTTCTCAGTCAGCGCCATTCCATCCACAATCAGTGTATTAGATCCATCATCCCTGATTTTACGGTTCTCTACAATGGTTTCTGTCATTTTGTTTTCATCTGAGCTGATATCTGCCCCCAGGGCAACTACCTCGTTGTCAAACGTAAACCATGATTTATTTGCCGTCAGCGACGTATTTTCACCTTCAAAATCCATACCGGTTGCGCCATATCTTCCCAAAATTGATGTTCCTCCAACCCAGGACTTTGAACTGGTATAATTAGCCCACTGCACGCTGCTTCCCTCTGTATGGTCGGTGGTAATACCGGCCAGACGATGGGGATCTACCGTTGGCCAATAATCATTTGAATACTGCTCCTGATCTCCATTGTATAAATAGAGAACTCCGTCTGACTGATGCCAGCCTTTTTTGTTTTCGTAGTTGCCAATTTCGTATCCGGATATACGATTAGAATACATACTGATTCCCAGAGAAAATTTTTCAGCATGGTGTGTCACTTTATCCATAGCGCCGAAGTTCTTATGATACAACTCTTTTTTATCACCGGAAATACTTTCATCCTCCAGCAGTTCTCTAACAGAACGCAGGCCTTCGAGGCTCAGATTATCCAGATAATTTTTATCATACCGCATAACCTCAAACAGCTGAAACTTAATTGTTTCCTGCATCTGAGACTTTATCTCATCCGGTGCAAGTTCCGCCAGCATGGCCATCGGCCGTAAAACTCCTTTCGCCGCATTTACTTCGCTATTGGAAGGTCTGGCTACTGACCGTCCGCTTACCATGCTCATCATTCCACCATCGGCCATTAGTGGGAAATATCCATTCATAATCCATGCAAACACATTATTTATTGTATCATCCATGGGTTCCCATGGCGTTCCTCTTAAAAGCGCAAGCACCCGCTCCGCTCCGTTTAACAAAACACTTCCATAAGCGCCTGTATATGCAAGGTTCTTATGCTGTATGCAGGAACCATCTTCATAAAAACCGTTTTCAGATTCTACGTAAGGGAATATAGTAACAAAGGCTTCTGCAGCCATCTGCATCGCCAGCGGATCTTCTGCAGCAGAAGCGCGCAATACAGCTATCAGGCAGGTATCCGCCAGATTTGCACTGTCCAGTGAGGATTCAATGCCGTCAACACCATAATGTCTTGTTGGATCTTCATTAAAATGCTCTAAGGTTCTGATTTCCTTTTTAAACAGTTCATCCGGCAGCTCTCCATACATCAGAATTAAGATTTCACTCAGTTTCTTCGGAAGTCCGATATACCAGGTCCACCAGTTTCCATAGAGCTTCGTAAACTCATACGTTTCATTATATTTGTTCATATAAAGCCATTCCAGTGCATCAATGATAGCTGCTTTTAAATCTTCATTGCGATATAACCCACCGCCCTCAGCAGCGTAGGCTTTCGCCATCCCCTCTACACGCGAATAAGTCACATCCAGAACATCTGTCCATTTCGGATCTTTTGTAACGTACCCTGGATAGTCATATAATTTAATATCCGCCCATAGAGTAGTTCTGTTATCTTCTCCCATACCAGGAGACAGTATCATCTGATCCAGATACTGCTGTGCCTGGTCCGTCAGTTCCTGCACATGATTCAGATATTTGGGATCTGTATTATCATTCAGAACTCGTCCGGTCAGACGATCTCTCCATTCATGGCGGATTTTTTTGTAATGTGCCTTTACAGTAGCGTCTTCTACTGCAATCGCACAGCTCACTTTATTATTCTCATCGATTTCAGCTGTGATAACCGTATTTCCCAACTGATGAGCTGTAACCAGGCCCTGCTCATCGACAGCGGCCACCATTTCATTGGAGGATTTCCAGGTAATTCCTTCGGTCACTTCCTCCTTATCGTACATCAGCTTCAATTGAAAAGTATCTTTTGGCGCCATCTTTTGTTTATCTGCATTCAAAGACAAATCGTAGACGGGAACCATCTGGATATTGTCAATCCAGACATCTCCCTGCATGGATTCGCTGAACATTTCGCAGCTAAACCATAATGATCCCTGGTACGGAGTCACCTCAAATGTAACTGTCTTCCAATCGTTCGTCCCTTTGATTACTTCTTTAAACTCGTCCTCTTTATTTGTGGACGAATTCGGTGTCTTTATCCGTACCACAAGGCCTTTCCAGGCGGCATCTGCAATCACACGATCCGCCTTTACCTGAAAAGATACCTGATATCTTTTTTCAAGCGCCTTCTCAACCTTAACTTTTTGGGAAAAATCTACTCTTGCCGTTTTTTTGCCTGACCTGATATGAACTGCATTGCTCCCATTCATACCAGCGCCTTCCTCAATATTCGCGGTAACGTTACCCAAACCATCCTTTGCATTCCAGAGTTCGGTCCAACCAACCGGAATACTACTGCCTGTCCAAAAATCTTTTAAAATAGTTTTTCCTGTCTCTTCTATCGTCTCGTCAATGCTTTGTATTTCTTCAAAATCTCCATTGGGTATAAGATTCAAACTGGCTGCCTTCTCCGCATTGGAACTTGTCGCCTTCTCTGCATCAGAGCCGGTCGCCTTCCCTGCATTAGAATCAGTCGCTCTCCCTGCATTGGAACCGCTTCCCCCTGAAGCAGCATCATTTTCTTCTTTTAGGGCATTAGAATCACTTGCATTTCCAACATCAGTGTTATTGATCACCCCCAATCCCCCTTGCGGTAACTGCCATACCATCGCTGCTGACGGCGAAATATTCTGTAGAATCAATGCTGCCGCCAGTGTCATTGCTACAGTTTTCAAAAACCGGCTTCTCCTGTATTTTGTTCTCCCTCTCTGTTTTTGCCTCATAACCTTCCTCCTGTTTATTTATGGCGCACATTGTTCCTATGCGCTATACTTAATCTAGCATACAGAAGAAATATTTAATATCAGCATTTCTTATATCTAAATAAACAAGAATATTTGTGTATCGTTATAATTTTTGTATATATACAATCGATATGTTTTCTTAGAAACTTCTCTAATCGCCTCTCTGCTAATAAACATCTATGTTGCGGTAAAATAGCACGTTACACAATCTTTTTAGAAATGGTATATATTACGGTTAGAAATTTTAAGAACATATGCAGATAGACTCTAAAGAGTTTTTCCCTCTGATACCTGTAAAGATGTACCTTTTTTAGGTAAATTTCTTGACACTTTCCAATGTGCATATAATTCCGATAAGCTCTGATTTTTCGAATTCCTGCGAATGATTGAAGAATTTGGTAATTCTTTCGTTTATTGAAATACACGGAACGCCAATATTTAAATTTTCAATCCCATCTGACCAGTGCTTACGACTTGTTCTTTATTTATCCGTATCTGCTCCAGTATTCTGCATATAAATTCCAGATCCTCTTCCGGATAGCCACATTCTTCAATTGTACTCAAAAACTCCGCTTCTGTTTCAGGCTCCATTTTCTGTATTTCTCCTGCTAACCTGTTCAGTAAGGATAAATTAATTCTATTGAGTCTATATTCTCTAAAAAAGATGTACGCAGGTGCCTTTATTTTGATTAAACATTGTTCCTCATGATCTGCACCTATGCAGCGTTGTGCTCCTTGGATACTCTCCCCCTCAGTCGGAAGAGGGATACGAATTGTTTTACGATTATTGGTGAGTTCCAACCAAACAGTACTCGTTCTCATAAACTCCCAATCCTCTCGAAAATCAGGTGCGAATCCTGTATTATTCCATACTCTTTCTGAATAATACGGTGCCTGAAGCTGAAACATCTCCTGTTCCGTTAATTCCAGTTCCCCGTTTCCCTGCTGATATACTTCTGCACATTCCGTAAAGGTGAGATATATTTTTCCTTCCTGTAAAGCTACTGGTGGCAAATGTTCGTTCCACATATCGGAAATTTTATTATTTAACCTTGCTTTTAACTGCTCTATTTCCTGTTCAGAAAGAACATGCCTGGCACCTAAAACAATTATCCCCTGCATCCTGCCATTACAGACTTCTACCTCTGGCCGATCAAATAAAATCCCAAGTTTTTCATACTCAAAACTGGTTAAATAAAAGGAATATGCCTCCCAGTCTCTCCAAGTATCATATGGTCGCATTCGCCTCGTTAACTTGTCAGATAATAGAGGCTGATAAGCAGCAGCATCTGCCTCACCGACTCTGATGGGGCCAGAATCATCATTACGATTGATCCTAACGTGAACTGGTACTAAAATTTTGATGATCTGAAACTCTGGATATAAGCGCTTCCAGTCCTGAAATCTTTTATACGTCATCAGATCATATAGATTCTCTCCTGTGTATTGAGGTACTGCTTCTCCTCTTCTCTTTCCCCCAACAGCCTCAGGAAATAAGAGAAGTGCCAGATTAATCATTTCACCAGGACACATTTTAGAATTATTAATCTTCGCACTAAATATACTCCTCTGTCGCTGGTCCAGTTGTTCTAACAGCCAGGCAAGCAGATTTATTTCCTGAACCTGTACTTTGGCTGGTATATTTGTTCGGAAATCAAAATTATCTATTCTGGCACATAGACAATGTGCTGACTTTACTGGTAAGAATAACGTTTGCCAGTTCTCATGATACAACTGCCTTATTTCTTCATCAGAGATCGGAAGCATTAACTTCATAGAATTTTTTTCTACTACAAACATTATTAATTTTCCCCTCCTAATCATGCCAAATAGTATCCTCTTCCTCAGTATTTTGCCATTTAGCTTCATTGTCATTAGAAGGCAGGAACAAGTTATAAATGTATAGTTAAAAATGTAAAATATTGCGCAATTAATTCTTTTACTCCATTTGATATCCAACTCCTCTTACAGTTTTAATAAATCTGGGATGCTCCGGATCTTTTTCTATCTTCTTCCTCAATCTGCTGATCTGACAGGTAATGCCGTCATCACTTCCATGATACTCATCTTCCCACAACAATTCATAAATCTGATTTCTGGATATAACCCGGCCTTCATTTTGAGCCAGATAACATAAGAGATTAAATTCCTGCTTTGTTAAATCCACCGGTTTACCTTCCAGCATTACCGTTCGGGAAGGTAAATCGATAGCCAGTCCATTTCCTAAAAGGATTGAACGGGAAACCTCCCTGCTTGGGAGTAGCTGTGTAAATCTTCGAATTAAGGAATTACCATAGGCCAGACATTCCTCCAGTAGTACCGGTTTCGGCAGACAGACATCTGCCCCCTTATTCAGATAATGAATCCGTTCCTTTGGTCTCCCTCTCTGCACAAGAACCAGAATGGGAACCGATTTGCTTCGCCGCATGATTTCCAATAGCTTACAAAACTCCGGTTTTGAGGAACCTGCGTCCAGAATTACTAAATGGAAATTGTTATGTATGTAGGAAGCCAGGCCCTCATGAAAACTTTGTGTATAGTATGCCTTTAATTGGTTTTCTTCGAATCCGTATTTTAAATATTTGCACATTTTCAAGCTGCTGCTTATAACTAAAGTATCCTGATTCATATTCTGCCTCCTTACCAGCGGTCGCCTCGAATTCCTATAATAGATTCCTTGTCACATTTCAAAAGTAAACTATTCCGATCGGTTTAATATAGTTAAAAATGTATATCACTATTATACATACTAGGACTGGAAAATATTGTCGAAATACCTGTGAATCATAATTATTTTAATTACCATTTCTTCTTCCTATTACACGGAGGAGACAAATCATCTTTTTGATCTCTCATGTAAGTGTCTGCAACTCGATAAACTGTTATTCTAACAGCCATTGTACTTTATTTGTAACTTAATACATAATTTTTATATAACTGACGAGTCAATTATTTTTTTAATAAAATACGCCGGATACTTTTCTGCATCCGACGTCTATTATCCTTTACTTTTTTATTCTTATCTATTTCTACTCCTGTTTCAGTTCCATTCCTTTCGATCCCGGTTCAATCCTGGGGAATGGAATCTGAAACAGCCGCAGGATTTCCTTCTGAGATTCTAATTCTCTTTCGGCTATGAATTCGATAAAATCATGTGGGTCCCGATGCGCCCGCTCCAGCAGTGATATATAATCCATACGCAGAACCGGCGGAATCACAGCCGGAAGATATCCCTCCTGAATCAATGCCAGGTTCATGAGCAGACGGGCAACTCTGCCATTTCCATCCTTAAACGGATGAATAAAGACAAACCGACGGTGAAGTTCCGCGGCAAATTCTACCGGGTGAATCTGGTCACGTTCTCTGTCTGCCCACTCAAACAATCTGCTCATCTCCCGCTCCAGCTTCTCCGGTGCCGTTGTGGGATAGTGCGAACCGGTAATGATTACTTTGATATCCCGGTATCTCCCTGCATAAGCAGGCTCAATATTCTGGTAAAACAATTCGTGCATACGCAGCACAGCCTCTTCATCAATGCGGTGGCTTTTCAGCAGGGAAAACATAAAATCATACGATCTTGCATGATCAACTGCCTCCAGTATATCACGCAGCGGTTTACCCCCCACAGTCAGTCCATCCTCTAAGATAACTTTTGTTTCACTCTCAGTCAGGGAATTCCCTTCCAACGCGTTAGAGGTCCATGTCAATCCAATCCGGTAATAATTCTTTATCTGATCCAGCATTTCCCCCTCAAAGGGGCGCAGGGTATTTATTTCGTTTTGAAAACAGTCCACTTTTCTTAATACTTCCATGCCATCACCAGCCTCTCATGTTTTTCATGATTATCATACCACAAGGCAGCCCAAAAAAGTAGCCCCTTCCATCATATCGATAGCGTCACTTTACTTTCGGAAACAAAGGATAGAATTCACCCATATGGCAGAATTAAGATTTGTTCCTTCTAGGTTATCATATTTTGTCCGTTTTTTCTACCGCCTCTTTTCTGCTTTCAGATTTTACGTTCAGCAAACACACAACTCAAGGGTTCCCTTCGGCTTTTTGCCCTTGACTTGTGTGTCCGCTTCACTGTTTAGTTGTTGTCAAGCAGA